>JGI24159J19872_10003953_pt1 | contig 18767 bp, 14 predicted proteins | sample Ectturendosymbi4_FD_19872 | JGI IMG/M metagenome (IMG submission 19872) | reverse complement strand
GTTTAATCTGTCATTACATACGAGGGAGTTTAATCTGTCACACATGCCTAATCCGCTAGACACGAATAAAATAAAATAAAAGTTGTACGCGTGTTTACGGCGATTCGGCGTGCGCTAATGTAGTCAGGAGCCTCGCCGAGTTATACTATCTGTGGTATGTGCTGTCTACTCCCGTGTGCTGCTCATTGCAATTGCTATTGGTTTATTACGTTGTTCACAAAAAAATCGTAACTAGCAATTAAATAAATGGTACCGTTTACCACATAAAACTGGTTCTAGATGAGAAAGCACAACCAGATTCATACATTAAGCGCATCGCATTATAAGTCGAACTTTCGATTTTTGAGATAATCAACGGATTTTAAGTGTGCCTTATGGTCCGAAAAGTGTGGTACTTGCTCTAATTTGTTCGCAGGCAATCATCTGCTTCCTGCGCACGCAAAAAAACCTGTGAGCGAATGTTACGTCAGAGCAGTTTATGGGACAATTGTGGAGTGGTATGAGTATTGCGGCTGCACATCCTAAGGAAGAGTACAGAAAATTTGTGATAATTAATCAGGGACGGGCGAATTGCAAAATTCATCGGTCGATTTCTAGTCGTAAGGGAAAATGTGGTTTTATGCTGAAAAGTGATATCAAAAGCTGCCCTACCGTGACAGACCCCTTTTTTCCAGGCTAGATGCACCCCTGTTACCATTATATGCCAGTTTGATCCTTGTATTTTAAACAGAACATGATCTGTAATGTTAACCCCTTTAGATAGGAGGAATTAAAATTCTCCTGGTTGAAACTAGAATAAGCCTAAAATAGAAAAAGATCCAGTCAGAGCAACCAAGTGGGATGGTTTATACATGATTTACAGTTAGTTAGATATATACAGTTTTCTAATACATTTTATCCAAGAAAAGCACTGAGTAGCAATTTCAAGTTTCCATGTTCATTATCCAGTAATTTTACTCTTGCTCGTGTTTTGCTTAATTGCACTGTTAGTGTCGTATATTCCTTAGGATGAAAGACTTTTAAGTTGTACTGTGAGGTAATGGTTGCCACAGTTGCAATGAAGTATTGCATATGCGTTACAGTATTAAGGCTCACTTTCCATTCAGTGTTTTGTGTCTAAGAATCAGAAATTTTAGGTAAACAAGTTTGATAAAAAATGTGCTGCAGCCACAAACTGCTTCTAGAGTATTGATATATATACAGTTTTTTTAGGGCATTTTTGGGATCCGATTCGGGTCTCTAGAATTGAAAATAGGGTCCCTAGAATCAGAAAATTATCATTGGGTCCCTAGAATCTGAGAAAATCAGGTCCCTAGAATCTGAGAAAATCGGGTCCCAAGAATCTGAGAAAATCGGGTCCCTGGAATCAGAGAAATCGGGTCCCTACAGGTCCAAACTGGGTACCTAACATTTTCCTTAAAAAAAAACCTGATATACATTTAAAAAGATGTTTAGTATTAACTGCATAACAGAAATTCGTGAAAGTTTGCCAACACTTTCGAACAAGTCCCTGTGACTGTCATACACAGTATTCAGATTTTATGTTGAAGTGATTACCAAAAGGCACTTAATAGTGCATGGCATAGTTGAAACCAAGGTATGTTTTAACATTTTTGTGGTACTGTATATATACATTATTTTTTGCTGAGATTGATTCAACTGTAATGAATGATTACTGACGAAGATATCACTGTGGAAAAGAATGCTTACCACTTTTGCTGCCTGTGTATGAATATATCGTATCTAGAATTCCTGCATAAACTGCTATTTTTGCGCCACTAAGCAACTCCATAACTCTCCAGTCAACTGCTAGAGAGTTGTTCAACCCCCCAAAATTCTCAACAGTCTTTGAGTCTCTAATTAAACAATTTTTTTGCTTTTGGGTTTCAGTTTTTTTGTGAGTGATGTCAAAAGTGAGGTAGTTTTTTTGCCTATTTTGGTTCAGGTAACCTGGCCNTGGGCCCAACCTCAAGGTGGAAGTATTTCGCTCAAGTTTTTATTGGAAACTAAGCAAGAATCTGAGTCTTTTGAGTCTTTGATCGGCTTTCTAGCATTTCTGGTTCAAAAGTTATGGCCTACAAACAACAATTAATTATCTAATTAGGGGATTAATTAATATAGTAATCATCAAAGCAAAAAAACGGTGACAAGTGAAGTCTGATGGCAGCACATGTTTATGTTTGGTGTTCATTTCTTTCTGTGCAGGTTTTTGACAACTATGCAGTCACTGTAATGATCGGTGGAGAACCATACACCCTGGGCCTTTTTGATACGGCAGGTAGGCTTGAATAAATGAACTTGGATAGACAATTGGTGAAGTTCTGCTTGTATTTGCACTGCTTCAGAATGATGGAGATTGAAGAAACAGCTTTTCTTGTTGATTTGAAAGCCACATTTATGGTAGTTTTCTTGTGCAGTAAATCAGATGTTTATTCTTCCCCCCCAAAAAATCTTATCCTGTGGAAGCAGCACAGAATCTTGTTTGGGGTCGTTAGAACTTGTGCTGTTCAAATTTTTGACACGTACTGTTTCTGATCATACCAATAGTTCATAATATTAATACTTTTTTATTCAGACAATAAGTATTGTATGTTGCCTTGTCGATATATAATAAACAATCTCTTGCTGTGCAATTGCCAGGGTTAAATGGCAGCTAAATTTCCAGAAATAATTTAGAGCTGTTCTGTGTAACATAAGTTTTGTGTGTGTTTCACATTGTATGACTGGCAAACTGGTAATGTTTTCACTGCTGATTATAAGGTTAAGTTTTGTACTACATCTTTTTTGCTTATTTCATGTTCAATACGTTTTTCTCTCTGTTCGTCCCAATACGAAGCCTCACGCCTTAGCTGCATAGTACTAAGCACTCGTGAGCAAATTTTTCAAACGAGGTCGTGCGACTGTGAACCTCCTGATTTGTGAACTTGGTAGTCAACACTTTAGGCAGCATGTCAGGGACATCTGGTTGTTCGAGAAGTTGCCAGAGCAGCAACTGGTTTTCTGTTTATTCACAGATAAGATTTTGAGTGAATGTTTAAATATTAATGTCAAATAGCATTCTCAGGCATAATGCTGAATTAGAGGTTGAGCGGCCTTGCTTTGCAACAACTCAATTGGCTAGTAATAGCCCAGTGTTAACAAGAGTTTAGGTTTTATAAAAATTGTTAAAATGTTCTCCAAGGCAGAAAACAGCTCTGCAGCATTTAAATATTTTAGTGTTTACTGTGAAATGTTTAAAATTACGTTTGTGTTTTTGTTGAAATAGAACTAAACTTCTATCTGCCTTCTAAGTTTCGCAGCGAAAAATAAATAATTTTATGATCTAGAGATCTTATCAAAAATAGTTGACTTTATTTTTGAGTTTCATTAGAGAACGCATGTCGTTACGTAGTGCGTGTTAGNTAGTTCGTGAGATCCTAATCAACAAGTGTGTTATGAAGTGCAGCATNCGGCTTTTTGCATTTTGGGAATGCGGTTGGAATATGCTGCACTATAAGACCAGAAGTGTCAATATGAACATTCAGGACTTTGTATATGGACATAGTATCTGTAATACATCATTCATGGCAAGTTGGCAATTAGCTGACGCTTCCTGACTTTAAATTTTTCAGGCCAGGAAGACTATGATCGGCTAAGACCTCTGAGCTATCCTCAAACTGACGTTTTTCTTGTTTGTTTTTCTGTTGTTTCGCCATCATCATACGAGAACATTAAGGAAAAGGTGTGTACTGTATGTGTGATTGTGTTGAACGTAACTATAGCCGGCGACTGATTGGTGCTTATAGGCCGGGGAGTTGTGTTTGCAAGACATGATTACAGTTTTGGTGTGTAAACGATCATAGCGGCTGTTCTAACCAGGGTTCCATATTTGCTTTCCAATTTTTCTGGCCTATGTCGTTTATATTTCTGAAAGTCAGCGGTGAAAGACAAAGGAATGCAGTTTTCTTTAAATCAAGTGTTCTTGAAATAAAAACAATTATTTTCATCAGTCAACCAACTACGCACTTGTACTGTTTTTATGAGAAACAAACCTCTCTCTGGCACATTTTCCATACGAGGCAGTGACAAGAGATAGGCATACCATCGCGCATCTGTCGTCGCGCGCGTGACCAAGGACCGCGTTCGGCTTTTAGGCAAAGAGCCTCGTACGAAAAATTCGCCAAAGTCTCACTCATTAAGCTATCCACAAGTAGAGACCATGCTTAGCAGCTGCTACGCATCTGGGAGGTGAATGGGGACAGAGAGGTTTGACGGCATCTTGCTATAAGCTGGTGATCGGAAGCTGGAACATCACTTCGCTCACAGGAAAAGAGCACGAACTGGAAGCCAAACGATATTCCCTGGATGTTGTCGGCATCTCTTCAACCTTGGAAGCGTCGTTGATCGAATATTGTTGAGCTGGAAGATAAGTGGAAACATCCTATTCCGGTGTTGAACCAGCGAAGTTTGGACTGGGGATACTTGTAATCCCTCAACTGGCACGCTGTTGTGTTGTTGAATGGATTACACTAGGAGGAAGGGTGTGCATAAGGTTGAAGTTAGACCGCTCTCTTGTTTAATACATGTATACGGCTCAAACTCAAGTGCACTGTACCCGGAATTCGTGGAGGAAACAAGTGCTGCTCTGCCAAGGGTTAAAACTAACGAATCCGCGATCATTTCGAAATACTTCAAAACAGTGTACACCTTTGGAAACGATACTGGGTTATGGAAGGGTGTGGTTGGCCAACGTGATGATACTGACGTAAATGACAACGGGAAGCTCCTCCTGCAACTGTGCTGTAACAACGCACTGTGCATCGTGAACAGTGAACACCTCCCAACACAGATGTTTGTACAAGTGCACCTGGTGCAGCGATTCGTTAGGTGACTCACTGGTTTGTGCCTAATTTCGGCTGAATTAATCCAATCAGTGTTAGACTTTCATGTAAACAGGGACGCAGAACCGTCGACCGATCACCGCCTATAAGTCGGTAACTTAGGTCTTGAAAAACCAACAGGACCTACGCAACGTCCAGGACCAGGAGGTCATACCGAATAAAGTGGGAGGCCTTGGCAGAAAGACCTTTGCAAACAGCGTATCGTCCTTTGTTCTGAGAGCTCCCAGAATACACAGCGGATATGGAGTGGCTGCTGTAACTTAATCTGCTGTCCGGGGATGTGGACGAAAGCGCTTCGGTGTGGAGAATGATGGCAAAAACGTAAACTTGCGGTGGAACCAGGACTGTGGACCCGGAGCTGGAGTGAGCAATTTTGGACGGCTGGAGCCGGAGCCAAAGTATTTTAGATGGTGGAGCTGGAGCCTGAAATTTGGGTTCCAATTCCACAGACATGCTTTGTGGGAAAGTGAGTTAGAAAAATAATACGATGGTTTTTAGTTTTTAATGGACCAAATTGTCCCGGAGCCGGAGCTAAAAAGTTTAGATANAGGGAGCCGGAGTCTGAAATTTGAGTTCCGGCTCCACAGCCTTGAGTGGAACCAGAAGTTGAAAAATACTATTTGTACAAAGNAAGCAACCTACCTACTTGACTGGCTACAGAAGAGAGCCGAACCTTTTTTGCATTCGCGGTACGCTGAGGCGCGAAAGTCGGCAGCCCTCACAATGAAGAGGTTAAAAATGCAATGTTGGGAGAATTTCGGGCATAAACTGGGCACCAATTGCTGGCAAGCCAACGAAGTGTTCTAACAGACCATCCGGCGTCTCCGCTGTTGTCCTCGCGACACTTCCTAGAGGAAAAGAGGGTGTGAAAAAGAACGAACGAATATATATACATAACACCCAGGGCGCGTTTCCGAATGATTGTCGTAAATTGAGTTCTCCGACACTTGGATTTTGCGCCGTTTTTGCTTGGACAGATGCCGACCAGTGGTAACCAGTTTGACCTCCAGTGGTAAACTGGTAATTCTTCAGTGGCAAACTGGTAATTCTCTAACGGAACTTGTTTCAGTTGCCCTGGTATGAAATTACAAGAGGTAATATTTTTGTGATTTATTCAACAGGAATAAAATTTGTTTTGCAAAGTTTGCAGCCTAAAATTACTGCAAGATCGCACTTGTGTGTAATTTCGTACTGCTGTCATTTTCCATCTTCCAGGTGCAATCAGGTTTAGGTATCTATTTCAGAAGATTAGCGTTGGCTTGGTTCATGCAGTCAGTTTGTTACTACCTTGGCTTTAAAATAGCTGCTGCGAAGTACACCTCATTGAAAATTACCGCGATTGTCTATGTCACGGGTCTCCGAATTGCGGCCCTTGGGCCGAAACCGGCCCGCGAAGTATTATATTTACGACAAAGTTGTTGATTTGGTAGAATGCAACATATCCCGAAACAATCACAATACGTTAGATGTCCGGCCCTTGAACTGTTGTGTAATAGCTTAAGTGGTCGTCGGCCGAAAAAGCTGCGAGACCCCTGCTAGTCTGTGTAATTGCAACTGCGAACCGTGTAATAGAGTTAAAGCTGAACGGCGAGTTTGCTGTAGAATGGACGCCTCGTACCTTGTAACATCACACTGTCTGATGTTTAAGGCAAAAAATCTAAGGTATGTTTTTCGGCAATGCGAATGTAGTGATCATGAAAGCGAGAGCTGATCCGTGATTTCAGCCAAACTGCAAAAGCTATTCCAAACTCAAAACTTTTTAACGAGAAATGTGTGGCAAAAGTGTCGCTTTGCTTTTCATTCGCAAGTTAATTAACAGTGAACAGTGTAAAACCTTTTAGTAATGGCGTAACGCACATTTTATGTGGAAGAAAATTCAAGAAATATGTGAAAGACCTTCCGATTTCTGGTCTTGCTGATTCACCCCAGGCGCGTGAAAGAGATGTGCTATCGAAGCAATCGAGTTATAATTTACAATATGTTGCAGAAGTTTAACCAAAGCACGTTTACTCATTTCTTATTGTTTTTTTTGCAACTAGGATGATCTTGTTGCAATTATTGTTGACGCTAACATCAACCATGACGATAGTCTTAAATCGATCTTGTTCCTGTGTTTTTCAAGTTTTACGCACTTTATTATTAATGCGAACATAAAACGTTTTTTCTTTGTTTGAGCTGCATACGTGCAAATAGCACTGATCTAAATTTATCTTCGTGTGGTCTTTTGCAGTGGGTGCCTGAAATTACACACCACTGCCCAAAGACGCCCTTCTTGTTGGTGGGGACGCAGGTGGATCTCAGAGACGACGCCGGAACGATTGAAAAACTTGCCAAGAACAAGCAAAAGGCCATTAGTCAAGAAATGGGCGACAAGCTGGCAAGGGAATTAAAAGCCGTAAAATATGTGGAGTGTTCGGCCCTGACGCAGGTGCGTGCTGGCTCTCATATTGAATGCAACTTTTCTGCGCGTGAGATTTGGTGGTAAAATAATTCATGGCTCTGAACGGTCGCGGTCGGGGGAGTGGATATGCTCTCCTAGGCGGCAGCCAGTGGTTTTGGTGCTGCCGTAACAGGCTTTTTGGGTGTTGATTTGAATGTTGAAAGTCGTTTATTTTTATAATGTACGTCCATTTCCTGCAAAGAATCGAGCACAACCATCGTGTTGCTAATAGAGAGTCTCGCTTGACCAGGTAGTAGTTGCACAAGGCGCTGGAATGTACCACGCCCTGAACGCCTGAATTGTTTTGACCAGCATCGGCAAAATGTGCTGATAGGTGTCGGTCGTTAATGTGTGATTTTTACTCTTGCTATAGAGTAGCGCTTGCTTGTTGTTGTGCTTTTCAAAATGGTAGTTTTTTTGTTTAACTTAGAAGGCAGGTGAGTTTATGAATTTCACTGAGCCCTCGATCTACGACGCTGCGAAATAATTGACAATCGATTTTTTAAAACAGCGAGGCCTAAAAAATGTCTTTGATGAGGCAATTCTTGCCGCGCTGGAACCACCCCAAGAAAAGAAAAAAAGCGGCTGTTCTCTTCTTTAGTGTCAGCATCTATTTGGTCAGTGGGTAACGCAACCCCTTAGTTTTGAAACTTGCCAGCATTTTCATTTTTTCCTGGAAAATGTTCAAGCATGTTTCGGACGATTTCTTTGGGCTTGCCTGTATATATATGTATATATATGTCCGCTCAAAAATTTTTAATTTTTTTGGTAGGCTGATCTTTTCTTGATTTTAAGTGACTAGCTTGGCGGACCGTACAGTTTTTCGTTTTGGTTTCACGAGGCAATCACGTATGTGCATGGCTTGGTTTATAAGAATATTTTTTGTTTGCCTTCAAAGCTTGTGCATTAATCCTAGGTGGTGCGGATGATCACGGTATGGATGTGGCATGTTTGTTGCTTTATTATGATTAATGGGCTTAATTGTCCGTTTTTTTCGTTATTTGGTAATGCTGCCAAAACATAAGTGAAAGCGCACGATGCTTTTTCGAGCGTTTTGTTTAGCAGAGCACGAGTTTGTTGGAAAAGTGATATGTCGACAAATGTATGCACCGATATTTCTGTCGTGATCGAAGGAAGGCCGTTTTCGTTTGATACACACGCTACGGCAGCGAAATCCACACCGCTTGCCTTCGTTGGAAGATAGCGCGGTTGTAATGGAATTAGTAGTGAATGGTTTATTGAATTAATATAGTCTTGATCTCTCTCAACGTTAGGTTTAATAACTATTCAACAAGTCAGCGTCTTTGTTGAATCATACGATCCTTTTTCCCAAATGATGTGATGTATTTTCAGTCAGCAATAAAATTTTGTGTAATGTTTGCGGATCGGTGACACTTTAACGATTGCAGCGCAGCTTTGGCGAGGACAGTGCGCGCGTGGAAGTCCCGGTCAACTAGCACAGAAATCGAATAACGTAAATTCCGTTTAAGGTGACTTCGCAACAACCTCGAGGAAGAGGCCGCACGGTCGACTGCAAATTGTGTTGAGCGCCACACAAAGTCACAGTCGATAGCTTATTGTTTAATGGCTCCCCCCAGATTACTTGCGCGCCTGCTTCAGTAGTTGTTGCAGACTTTTTGGCCATTGCCGTTGAATTATATGTATTTTACTTCGAGCATTTTCATGCTCTCGTAAATAGACTGTCAAGCCGTGTGCGGGGCTCTCAACCGTCAATTAATGCTGACCGACTTGCGCGCGACTTCCTAACCCATGACGTCATGTTTTTAATAATTGCCATTCCGTGCGGTCTGCTTACCAGGCCAGCACTTTCAAGCGCTTGTCAAAAGCTGGGCCTCGAATGCATTCGTATGTTTCCAGATGTAGCGGCCTGTAGTCTTCTTGGTACCGCGCAAAACCTTGTTCCGTGTTATGCTAGGTTTTTCACAGGTTTCAAAAGAATGTTCAGAATTATAAAGTGCTTGAAACTTCCAATAAATGAAAAAATTCTTAGGCAATTAAAACTGCGCCCTGCCGCTGATATAATTAAGTGATTATAATCCTCTGCTATCGGTCTGAAACCACATGGTTTTTATGACAATCATTACTACCTGTTGTGGTGTAGCGTGATGAGAAATGGAAAAGTCCGAAATTCACCGTCAACCATAGAAAAATGTTCATACTGCTTAAACTGAGACGTTTCGGAACATTATTTGTCCTCTCGGATCAGTGTTCAGTGTGGAACGAAAATTAGTATTCGCATTTACTCGCAGTGTGTTCGTTGCTGGCACAGAATTGACTGTGTAAATTTGTGAATAGTGTGCGTGAAACTTGTAAATAGTGTGCACAATGCCACGAGAATGGAGAATGGAGAATGATGCCGGTTCGACGTTCCGTGTTGTACCTTCCTGTTGAAATATCAGTTTCACGCCCCTAACATATAGAAATCAAAAATGCATGTTACACGTGTTATGGCAAGCAAAACTTTACTGTGGAGATAGCTCGTGTCGTTTGTGTTCTTTTCTTTCAATAAGCTGTTGCGAATGTCGTGGGATGCGTGGCATCACTTCTGCTGACGTAGCAAAAGTGGCAGTGGTTTATGTTGTGTCATAAAGTTGAACAAGGTTTCATAGGGTCCCCGTGGCTTTTTGATCTTTTTCCACACATGAAAATCCGCTAAACTGCATGTTAGTACATCTGAAACACTTGGTGACTGTTACCCCAAGCATCGTTTGTTACCCTCCAGGCGCCACTGCAATTTTCTGTTCAATGAAGTTAATAACTTTTCGCTAAGTTGTGCGTTGTTGCACGATCTTCGGGCACTGTCGTCAAAAACTGCGTGGTGGCCTCACGTTCCTGCTAACTTAACTTTTAACGTGAAATGTGCTACGAGCACAACCGGTGACATGCAGCGTTTGGCAGTAAAAAGGTCAAGCCTCGGCGTAGCGACTGGTTGGTGTGAATCTGCCAAGCCACGTAAAGCTACCGCCGGCTTTTGGCGTTGAAGTAATTCTAAGTAGCGAATATACAGGCAATTTCACATTAGTGGTTTGTACATTGTAAACTTTGAACACGTTAAACTTATTTTAAGACACGTATAACTTGTTTTGCTGTATTGAGTTGGCATTGGAGTGCGAGCTCTTTCTAAGACATTGTCTTTTGCTTTTCACAGAAAGGACTGAAAAACGTATTTGACGAAGCCATCTTAGCTGCGTTAGAACCACCCGAGCCGAAGCGCAGACGAAAATGCGCGATCTTGTGAAAGCTTAGTGGTTTTTTTCGTTTTCAACTCTAGTGCAGTGCTGGCTGGCTGGTGGCGAGACGCGCTCTTCGTTTCGTCCGGCATCGTTTTATTCGCGGGTGTTCTCCAGCACTGGCATGTTCGCGCGACTACTCCTGTTCGAACTACTATTATATAATGTTGATGACGTGATTGACTGACGCGCGAGTTTTGTGAATTGTACAAAAAAAGCAAATTGTGTATCGTAACTCCTCGCTCTGTTTGTGACCCGCCTTCTTGTAATTACGCCGCCGCTCCGCTCCTGATCGCGTCAGTCTTAGCCTATTTATGAACATCCTCGTAGCAAGGGCCGGTGGCACCGCTGGTGATTTCGCTTTAACTCCTCCCGATCGGGGCCCGTAGTATCGCCCAGACGCCGCCGCGCCTGCCCTTGGCCCGATGTCGCAGTTGCCTCTGTACCTGCTCGTAATCATGTAGAAGTTTTACTCACGATATCGTCGGCAGCTGACAAAAAAACAGTGCAAGCGTACACTGTATAGTGGGTTCTTACCCTAAGCTCCTTTTCGGAGCGCCCCATAAGCGCCCTCCTTCGGGGTGAGCTTAAGAGAGAATGGACATGCGATGCGACGACGCGCCGCTTGCCGGCACTTGTGACTCCACAAAAGCGCACTGGTACACTTGCGGCCGCAGTACGCTATGACATGAGACGCACGAGTCGCTGAGCGAAAGCCATGCATTGTTGGTTCGCCGTCAACGGAGCGGTTGTGAAAGCGCTTTTGACGACTTTCGTTTCCGCTCGCTTGTACATGATAATGTGCTGCAGCGCCTGAAAAGAGGCTCAGCGGAGCTGCTGTGTCGCCTCAACAACACATAGTTTGCAGACAAGACACTGGTCGCGGCTCCCGCAATGCGTCTTGTTTGGTTTCTTTTTGTTCAGGCGCCGAGCTTCGTACGTTTTCTTTATTCCACAAGCCCCCCCCCTTCGTTCACGCATTCGTGAAAACTCGCGAAAATCGTTGAGGTAATAAACGACGCGAAGACAACTTCTCGCTTGTCGTCGTTCAACCAGCGGCGTGCAAACGTTGACGTCGCATTCCAGCAATTGTGATTCATAAAGCCAGTTTGTCGTCGTTCTTTTTTCCTTTTGTTTGTTGATCGACGAAAATGTCGCTCTATGCTGTTTCCAGGTATTCAGAACCTAACAACTTACTACTGACTAATAAACTGGCAATATTGCGTGAGTGACGAAGGCGTGCAACACTTACTGGTCCAGCCTTGAGGTCTACTCCGACGTTTACTCGTATCTGCTCGCGTTTGCGTCTGCGACAAGCTTTTTTTACTGATCACATCTTAAAGCAGTTTCCTTCTTTCCTTGACGTTCAGCAACGTCATTGCTCACCGTATATTTCAGTCCCTGACCAGTGGCGTAGCCAGCCGAAAATTTTTGGGGGAGCCAAAATGTTTTACTTTAGGCGACCAACAGTAATTTTGTTTAGAACGCCGCTTCCTAAAGCACAAAATGACTAAAATTTTGGAGGGCCATGGTCCGCTGGGTACGTCTATGTCCCTGATCTTGGCGTGCGTAATGAAGGGCGCGTGTTGGTTTTGATGCCGCGTCGAGGCCGAAAGGAAAGTTAACACGATTTATATATCTGTTTATATTTGAAAATGTCAAAACGGACCTGTACCTTAAGACAGGGTCGAATCTACATTTTTATGGTAAAACGTACCGTCGCCAAAACAAAAAATTTAGATGGTATGTTTTTATCTACGTGATAGTAGAGGAACGCTCGCTCATTTTAACCTAACCAGGGTTCCCACGCAGGATTGAAAAAGTATTGAATTTCAAAATTGGTTTTCAAGACCTTTAAAAAGTATTGAATTTGGCCAAAATGTGCAGTACATTAGGTATTGAAAAAGTATGGAAATTCTAAATGGAAAAGAAATCAGAAGTATCTGAGCAGAATTTAACTGAAGGCAAAGNAATTCATTATTTATGCAGCATTGAGCAATGTGTAAAATTGAGTTTCATGATTGGCAATATCGAAACATGAAGNGAAGTAATGGTATTGAACTGTTCAAATTTAGTGTTGAAAAANTATGGAAAATGATTTTTAAACACGTGTGGGAACCCTGCCTAACGGTCGTATCCGCAAACATGGAGATTGCGTTCGCAAGAAANAAATAAATACGTTTTGAACGGTTTTTAGAAAACTATTAAAACGTATCTGATTAAGATACGTCTCGAAAAACCTGAAGTATTTAAGATACGTCTCAAGATATTTTGGCCTGTTATGTAAGTTTTACGCAGGAACGTAAGATAAGGAGGGGCCATGGGATAAATTAAGGACTTCGCCAGGCATCACTTCACCCTCTTGCGCAGTTACGTTGGTGGCCAATTGCCGCATCTCCTGTTGGCCGTTTCTACTAGTTCTTACGCATGCTTGTTACAACACAATTTACTCGCCTTGTTCCTCAAACTGCTGCGAAGTGTCAGACACTGACATTACCTATTTTCGTGGTATTGCTGACCAAAGTAGTTAGAGTTAGTCAATGTATGCACAAAACAGGGTTAATTGAGTGTAGTAGCGACGTGAAAAGCAGGGTTGCGGAGTCGGAGGAAAATGTCCGACCTTTCCAAAATTTCCAACTCCTCAGCATTACATGAATGAAGTTTGGCTGTCAAACGATTTTGCAGCAACTAGCAATCAATGGAAATCGTGGTACACAGCAAGAATTGTTTCAATAAAAATTTCAAAAGAAGTTGTACCATTTCAACAGGCACGAGTTAGGATTCCTAACGTAAGAGTGCAATGTATAAAATGAATCCATTGGACTTCCAATCGGATAAAAAAATCCGACTCCACCCAAAAACCTTCGACTCCGCAACCCTGGTGAAAACCAAGTGCAAAGTCTGAGCTATTTTTAAACAACATAGTTTTTAAATCAACTGATAACCCAGATTTTTTTTAGTGGTGCAGACAAAGTTTTCTTGCAGTTGTAAAGCTTCGAATTTGTGCCCGAAATACCGGTCTGTGGCTGCGACTGGCGCCCGGTGAGTGGCCATGTCTGGCTTTTTATGGCAGGCCCACCCTTCCAGAGACGTAACGAGGGGGGCATAATTCCCCGGGCGCCGAATCACTACGGGGCGCTGAATCACTGCGGAGGGCGCCGAAAAGTCCCAAAAATGTCACAAATACTTTCTTCAATACAGCATATTTGCTTCCGAAAAAAGCTCAGGTGGCCTTTTCGGCCTCATTTTGGCTGCGCTACTGCTTGCACCCTTCTACTGTAAATGTGGAAACGCCAAATTCAAACTATAGCAGAAGAGACATCCACCGTCTGTTGAATCTAATTTTTCGTGGGATGGAATTTTTCCATTCAGAATACATTTCAAATATCTGGGCTAATAAATCAACACTACGCTTTATCAATCCACTTTGAGTTCTTTGTGTTTATGAACGAACAAAGGCTTCATCTGATGTAACGCATGCTTCTCAATGTGTCATTCTCTTCGGCGTTACTTCATCTCATTTCGCCAGTCATTTTAGCTCTTGATGTAGTTTGAATGAGGCCGGCAAATATGAGCCAAGTCTTCTTCGAAAAAGGTAGGTTACCCCTCTGTGGAAGAGGCCAATAACCCCTGTTCTGTCGTCCCTTGTTTGATGGCAGTTAAGTACATACAACATTCACGAAAACTTGCGATCGGCACAATTTAAAAAAGATCTTGTCTCGAAATACGTTCCTGCGTAGGTGCCTTATATTTTTTAGGTTTTGCTGGTGGTGGCTCCTTCCCAAATCGTTCCGCTTGATGTGCATGGACCCATCAGCTAATGCCATCGATTAGGGCTCTTAAGCGGAAGAACGTGACGTACCTCACTAGGTACTCATTAAAGGCTTCAGCGTGGGACGTGTGGTGCGGATGAATTCCCTGCTTCCTTTCGCTCACATGCGGAAGTAAGCTTTTTAATCGGACTGCAACGTCATTAATTGTGCAGCAGCTGATTGCGCCAGACGGACAGAGCTCACGGTACATATTTAAATTGCTAGAGAGCGTAGGTAAAACCACCGCGTCGAAAACCTGAAAGCGCTTATGTCTTCTAAAGTAAACAACTTGCTATTTTGTCGTGGCTTGAATTGAATGTAGCTACCGTTCATCAAACGAATGTGGAGGCTCGCGCGATGACGAGGATTCGATTTTTTTTGCGTAAACACTGGAACGACGTCACAACGTCAGCTTTACCTACCCGTGCAGTAGGCTACATGTCTGCTTGCATTTGCAACAAGAAACCCATAAAATTTAGGCATGTCGTTTAGAGAAAAAGAATCGCGTAAAACAGACTTAACTTTGTAAAGCAAACCTAAGATCAGAAGAGAAATTGGGCGCAAACCGAGCTCGGAGGGGGGGGACACTGTGCCATGGCCCCCCACTCAGACTCTAAAAATAAAAAATGTGTAAACAGTATTTGGCAGTGTATACCAAAATGTTTCATTTTAGGCGAATAACACTTTTGTTTAGAAAAACGCCTCTCAAAGCACAAACTGACTACATTTTCTAAAAATTTTGGGGGAGCATGGCCCCTTTGGCCCCCCCCTCGGAAATTTTCTGGGTGCGCTNCACTGGTGCCTATATTGCTGAGTCCCAGACGATGCGAGTATCAGACAAACATCCCTAGAAGGAATCTTGATCTCATTCTCAAGCTGCACATTTTGCCTTCGCCTTCAGTTCATTGGGATGAGTTACTATTGCTACGAGCGATTATATCGCGAAATCCCAGGACGCCAGTAAATCAGTTCTTTTGTTTTCAAATTTTGTATCTGCTGGCAACATTCAGGTTACTTGCGAGCGATGAAATTACGATGTTATGCGTGCTGTAGTCTAATGCGTAGTCGCGTAGTTGTAGACTGTGTGCTCATTCTGTCATCAGTTTCTGAAAATCCGTGAAAAATTTTACACGTTGCTTTTTCACAATTGCGGTATTGAATAGAATACATCAATTGTAATTTTCTACTTCACGATCTGAACTCAAACCCAATATCCCATCATTTACAGTGTCTGAAATCTGTACATTTTAAGACTTTTACAAAATCTGCACCAGGTTTTCTACAACCACCAAAACCGCAATGATTCCCAATTTTGTGCAGGAATTCAATGCTGTAACATAAAAGCACAGTAATATCGTGAAGCTTGGGTTAGATACGAAAAGTTATGGTAGCTGTGAACAGTGGCGTACGCAGAAAATTATCATGGGGGGGTTCATTCAGTGGCATATGTTGGTCATTTGCACTTGGTGTGTGCTCTTTGTGACGTCACAGTTCGATGTCATTCATGTTTCCAAACCAACGTTTTGGCGACGTTTTTCGACATGATTTGCATATGCTTCTACATGCACTCCCTCTCCCCTTTTTTTGTGTCGTTACACTGAATATAAATTATCAGCGCTCCAAGTTTGAATATCGGAGGAAAATAAACTCAACGCTACGACACAGCAGTTCACAACTGCAAAAACATCAGGCTACGTGTCAAAACGGGAGTAAAACACACTCACAACTGCAAAATGAGGCTGCGCTAATGTCTTGTCGAATATGAGCAGTCGAGCATAGAAAGTGTGCTGCTGGACTGGCTGGCGCACACCCCGGTTTGCAACATCGAATCTTGCTAAACTACACAAGAATTGAGAATGCACATAAAGTACGCAAGAAAACTTTCAATGTTTTGTTATGTATAGAAGTCTAGCAAACTTTTATTTTTTCTTTTTCCCTGCTGAGACATTGTGAAATACCTAAATGATTCTATGTTAACAACTGCTGTTTTTGAGCTAGTGCAACAGTTCTATCATGCATAAATTGGTAATGTAGCCAATGCGGTCAGCGCTTGCTCTGACCAGCCATAGCAGACAAAAAAAGGCAATTGTTTCGGATAAAGTGTACTATAGCGGAACACAATCTTAAAATATGCGTAGTGGATGAATGATCTACAAAGTGTGGTGAGATGGTTTCTGGACGTAGACGATAACTCAGATTCCCACCAAAACCTAATTATTACTTTTTGTCCCATTTACAATGTTCCTTGAAATTTGTACAGAAATTGATTCCGTGGTATTTGCAGTAAGTCGACAAATTAACAAGCAGAAGTATGTGAAAACAATTGATCTCCTTCGCAAAGATAATAAAGTTTTTGTAAAACATCAATCTCAAGGCGGAATTTTTAACCCCAACCCCCCCCTTGCGTACGCCCTTGGCTGTGAATTTTTTTGGAACAAACACTTAGGGGTATTCTCCTGTTACACTCATTTTCACGTCCTGTCTACTGTTCCAAAGGCAAAAAGCAAAATGTACATTTTTGACGCCTCTTTTTAAGCGTCAGAAAATGGTTTTGTGCACAACTGTGTGCGTTGTATCAACATGAAGTTGCTAGTTTTCAGTCACAAGTAGTTTAGAAACAACAGACGAACTACAGTAGTAGTGTTTGCGTTTCAATACGCACATGTTGGGGGCACACAGAATGTACAAAGAGGCAAGGGTGGCGGAACCGGGGTTGCATGGGCCTAGGACCTCCACCTTTTAGTTTCGAATTTCGATTAAATGGGTTTTAAGCAACACAATTAGTACTGGGTATGGGTGTATTGTTCATCGTTTAATGAAAAAATTGTCCATAGTTTTTTTGGCGTGCACTTGTTGTGCCTACCCACTTTGGAAAAGGTCCTCTACCACTGCAAAGAATAGCCTACGCAAAAAATACCTTGCACCTGCCACAGTATCTCTGTTCTCGCAGACAAAATATGAAACAATAATATTTTGCTCTCTTCGGAATCTTCAGCTGCTTGCCGCCCTGTCAACTGATATACCATGCCAGTATCTGGGTAGTCGTTTCGAATTTGGTTTCGTTTACTGGAAATTCGTTATGCAAACACGAGCAACACTGAAACGTTAGGCTTTTGTGGCTAGCCTCCTCAAACCAACGTTAGTTTCAAAGAACGTGCAGGGTCAGGGACGTACCGACGTTAGATGGCGCCCGGGGCAAGAAACAAGTTTGGCGCCTCCATATTCGAATCTAAGGTGCTTGGGAGTAAATGTATTGTATTGAAGATAGTACTCCGGGTGACGATTGTCCTAGGTGGCACATGCCCAGGTAGCGATTATCATAGGTGGCAGTTGTCTGGGTGGTAGTTATCCTGAATTGGCGATTGTCCTAGGTGGCAGTTATCCCGGATGGCTGTAGTCCGAGAACCGATGCCGGCAGAACTATCTGAGATTGCTGAAAAACGTGAGGTATTTCGAGTCCTCCTACGACTGCTGTCCACGCGACCCTCGCCAGAGGAAAGCGGGCACGAAAATGAATGAATGAATAGGTTTTGTGTGTGCACAAAATTTTGCCAATCGCAAATTTTGCGTATAGCGCTGGTGTGTGGTTGACAGTGAACGGATATGGATCAGTACGCCTCATAAGTACAAGACAATAGTGTCTGTCTGTAAAAGTTGCTTGCAGGCTAGTTAATTTTGTTTTCCAAGTATCCCGGAACACTGCACAGGTTTCTTAATCTTCGCAGGAAAAATCGTCTTCATCTGTTTCAAAACTGCTCAAAAAGTAATTTGGGCTGAAAAAGACTTTCAAGGTGTTTAGTGTTAAGATATCTTAGATCACTATGAAACAGGCTCGCTTCAGCAGAAAAGCGTGGCTTGTCTTAACAACATAGTGAGCTATTTCTATTGAGAAATTCATATGAAGTGACAACAAAGGCGGAAGAAATAGGGAGCTGCCAACATCACTAGGGTTTTAATCTTTTTGTATTTAGTAAATTTAGGCTCGTCCATGGGAATAGGATTTGTGACATCGCCAGGTGCACATTTAAGCGCTCAATAAGTGGTTCGGGGCATGTAGGCTAATGAAGTAGCATTCCGCAATAGCCGCTTGAAGTTGCAGTTACTGTGCCATTTTTATTTTCGGCAACCTAGGACCAGCACAAGTAACTCTGAAACATACGCTGGGAGAGCAGAGCCGGATTAAAGGGTAGAGGATCCCTGGGCAATTTTTAGTGGAGGGCCCCTATGACGTAATTCATGACGTCGACGTCATCGTTTGTAAAAGTTATGTTTTCGCTGATTAGCAAAGTTCCCGTTTGTTTTTTCCGGTAGTCGAGAATGTGCTTACTCAAATTTACATACAGTTAGCTGCGAGAAGAGAATTTATTATATGAATTTATTAATA
>JGI24159J19872_10003949_pt1 | contig 18770 bp, 10 predicted proteins | sample Ectturendosymbi4_FD_19872 | JGI IMG/M metagenome (IMG submission 19872) | reverse complement strand
GACTGAAGATGTGTAATACACGAAACTAGTTTCCTTACGCAATAAATTGCGATAGATTCGCTTGGTGTGGGTCACTGTTGTGGCTTTACAAATATTCCTTTCTACAGAGTGTGAGTTTAAAGCATGGAATACTGCAGCTGATGTGGCCCCACCTTTGCAGCTTCAAGAGAAGTATCGAAAACAGTGGTTGACGCTATCTTTGAATTCACCTCGGCATTGTATTTGAGTTCTGCACACTGCTGCACTTTCTATTAGGAAAATGCCAACGATGGCAGGTCAAGGCACGAAATGATCATTGGCTGATTTCGAACATAATGTGGAAAGGAGTTGAACACAATATAAACGAAGAGAAGACAAACACAATATAAACACACGAGATAAGCACAGAATAAACAAAGAGAAACCAACGCGCAAAGCGCAGTTGAAATGCAAAGTAGCAAAACAAATTAATGATAGTATCAAAATACACGCACGCGCAAACACTTGCAAGAAAGGCAAGCAACAAGAGTTGGTAATGTCTATCTAAAATGGTGGGTATTAAGATAAAAACAAATAATTCTGTTTAAGTAGGAACACTGATTGATCTCTAGGGATACCCGAATAAAAAGATTTTGTCAGCTTTCTAATTTAAAGACGGTAAACGTATAACACCTTCATCTTCAAGTATCTTTGAATCCTCGACAATAGGAGTGGGCGTGAGGTATAGGTAGAAAGGCAAAGAGTAAATGATGCTCGTTCTGAACAGGACGATGTTGGCTATTTCGATTATGGTGGCCCATCGATATTATCCAAGCGACTGTGGCCCAAGCGAAGCATGCACAAAATTGCAATTGCATGGGTGCTGCAACATTACTTATCTTCTTGAGGAACAAGTTGGAACGGCATCATAACAGATATTTTTTGGATCGCATGCAATGCGACGGATTTATTTAACGACAATTAGCGGCAGGCCGAAGCCTGAATAATTATTTTTGCCGGGGCAGTTGCGGTGAACGCTCTTGCTCAAGGAGCGCTACGGCGAGTCACTCAATGGTCGTTGTTCGAGCACGCAACCTTCCAATTGAGAGGCGGGACACTCTACCACTGAGCTAAACAGTTAATGCTTGCAGCATGACGTGGATCCCGAATTTGCCTGACCAGAATAAAGTGCGAGAGATTGCTGGAGAAACAAATAAAAGCATAGGCTTAGTATTAAGTCCAGGACGCTTTTGTTAGAAGAATGTAGTTAAAAATGATTTCCCGTTGATCAGTGACTGTCACTCCAAGTTTTAAGATTGTCATGCCCGCACATGTGAGCTTCTGTAAGTAAGGTTTAATGAAACAGAGGTTGGCTCAAAACTCTTTATGATATTGTCTGAAAACAACCGCAAGGTGGCGCGCCGACATTGTCCCTTGTATGGCAGGTGTACATTTGCCTTTCTGAAGGGGTGCATTAAAGGTTAGCAATAGGAGGGAAAATATATTCATATAAAATCCCTTTAAAACTTGAAATGTCCGTTATCCAGGTTCATTTTAAACTTTTAATTTTTGGTTTATATTTCATACAGCCGCAACAAATTAACTTTGAGGCATAAAGACGGAGTCTACCTTTATAGTTCCAAAAGTTTATTAAAAATTCAGTGGATAGTTGCCTCGATGTTGTTGCAAGTTGGTGTAAACTTTACTCATTGCTGGAGCAGGTAGACATTTCATAAGTCTATTGCCAAACTGACTTCATTGGCAAAAAATTTCCGCGACAACAAAAAAGTTTCATACAGCATACAGCAATCAACTACAGTAAAAAGTTGTGTGCCGAAAGTTCTCATTTTTTATTTTTCAGAAAAACATTTGGATCTTCACATTGTTGGTGGATTCGATGACGAAAAATCATACTCACGAGATTTAACCGAGGAATTATTGAAGGAATTCCATCTTCTTCAAGTAGGTGCGACCCTAAGGACAGCCCGAAACGAGCAACCACATGATTATACAACCAACTGACTCGTTGCGCTGGAGTGCACTGTTTCCTAACCTTCTTAGGCTTGCGACACCCTGCAGGAGAGAGATATAATTTGCGGCACGCAATGGCAAACCCCTTAGCAATTTGCTTTAAAGGTTTGATGGCATTTTGAAATTGTATTTTTAATGATATCTGGAAAGTCATATTAGCTCACGGCACCCCTTAGTATTGCGAAGGTCACCCTAAGGGGCCGCGGCACCCCGGTTGGGGAACCACTGCGCTCGTGTTTTTTTTGCGGAACGGTGTTCGGGCCAACCGCATGGTTTGCGCTGCATAGCAAACGATATACCAACAATCACGATGGAAGCATTCTGATGATTCCAACTGCATCTTTTAAAGCCTGTGTCCAACGCCATGTGCTCCTAAACTTACAGCAGTCGTTTTTTACACATCGTGCGCGCCAGTAGATGTGTATGATTGTTTTTTTGTTGTGATTTCTGTTTTTTCCCGTCCCATACTGGATGCTTAACAGTTAGTGCAAGATCTTTTGTTCAGATGTTGCCGACACAATGTCTTGCAAACTACAATACTCACGTTGGTCTTTTCAATCTTTTCGTTCAGAAATACTGCAGAGCTTTAGTTCTTACTACCGTGATTAATTAATAGTTTCCGCCAGGGTTCTCCAAACTACGAGCCACGGGGCCAATCTGGTCTGCAAAATCATTCCACCCGACCCGCGAAACCATTTCATCTGGCCGCAAAGACATTTTCTCAATAATGACAAGATAATAAACTTACCAAAAGTTGTTGATTTGATAGAATGTAACATATACCGAAACAATCACTTTTCGTAGTATGTCCGGCCCTCGAACCATTGTGCAATAGCCTATGTGGCACCCTGACAAAAAAGTTTGGAGACCCCTGGTGCACGCAATGCGTAGTGAAAATGACAGCTGCTGTTTACCTCACATTTCAGTCGATAGCTTTGCGCTTACTGGTTGCCTGCAAGCGACGCTCTAAATACACCCAGTGGTTTGTTCGACACAGTGCGTTCGCTGTCAATATGTAGAATATTACGAAGCTGCTGCGGTGCAGACTCCAACTTCTCTCTGGCAGACTATTGCAGCGAGCTCTGCATTCATCTGCGCACTTTCTGCTGCGCATCAATGAACAGCGTCACGGTTGCGAAGCGCGGGAAGGAAGTGGAAAGTCCCGTCGTCTTCGGCATGGCGGTGGTCGTTGACACTGGCAAGCTGCTCCCGGTGGAGTTCACCACCGACGGCCGGGGCCCCGGGGTCGTGCTCCGGTCAGCCAGGACCACCCACGGTCGGGGACGGATGAAAAACATCTATGAGTGAGATTTTTCGACGTTTATATCAGCGTGAATGAGAGACGCAAAACGAGAACTGTGCCGGGTTGTGATTTGCGTTCAGCGACCTAGGATTAAAGCAGTGATTCTCAACATGGACCACCGGTGGTCCACCTGGAATTTTAGTGGTCCGCAGAGAGTTCTATACATCCTTGATTTTTTTTAACGACTAAGATTGAACGTGCCTTTGAGTTCACTGACCTATGTGCAATACACTTTCGACTACTTGTCCATTAGATATCAGCATAGAAATGACCCATCGGATATTTTTCTTAAAGGTGGTCCATAAACCAAAAACGGTTCAAAACAACTGGTTTACAGTGTAAAAAAGCCTGCATCAGTATCTGTATCCTACTTTCTTGTCAGTTGCTCGAGAAAATCACCACAGAGTCGAAACGTTACAGAACAAAAGAACTTGAACTGTGAACGACATGCACAAATCCTACTAAATAAGACAAAATAGAGCAGGGTTTTTTAAGGCGTTTCAGGGACCCGATTCGGTCCCTAGAATTGAAAATCGGGTCCCTAGAATCAGAGAAAATTATCATCGGGTCTCTAGAATCAGAGAAAATCGGGTACCTAGAATCAAAGAAATCGGGTCCCTACAGGTTCATACTGGGTACCTACCATTTTCCTTTAAAAAAACTCTATTTAATACTCTATTCAATAGAGTTTTTTATGTTTTTCAAGCTGGAAGTCTCGAGAGGTGGTTGTCGAAGCTTTTGATTACGAGCCTTATCCTCACATCGACCAGTGGCTTGAACAAAAGGACAGCTTCATCTTGAGGTAAACAAAACTGATATTTGTTGCCGTGCGCCTCGTGATCTTCCATTCGCATTGTGACGTGAAAAAAGACCAGTTCATCTTCTCCCCAGGGCACTTCCAAAGGCAAGATCTGCAAATAGAAGGCCAGAGAAAAGTGTAACTTCTGCAAATAACGTAATAGTTACGCAAGACTGCAGATAATATGCGTGTGATCGCCTTTTTTTAGCTACATATTTCGTGAACTGGTGGTTGCAGATTTAAAGCTGGCGGGGTCGATTTAAAACAGGCTTCAACCGGCAATAACTGGTCTGGTTTGTTTGAACGTATAAGCTAGGCACTGACACCAAACGTTGCGCACAAGAAAGCACTTTGCGTGGAAACTTTTCATCGGCTTGCTTTCCACTGCTGGAACGTTTTTGACTTAATCCAAGTTTTTCGGGCAACCTGTTTGAGAACTGCGCGTCCGCGCACAAGTCTTGCTTCGCCAAAGGTCGTGATTCTTCAGCAAAAACTAGTCGTATTCAGGCTTCAGAATACGATGGTTATTTTTTCAAACGATTGGTCGCCACGGGACAGTAACGCCAAGACCTAATACGCGTTCTACACACATGTGTGCTCATTTGAAAACGTATGTTAAGCTGATGATCGCTCGGCGTCGTTAAGGAAATTGCGTTTCTTGTTCGAAGAAATAAGGGCAAGGATTGGTTTGAGATCGCACCATAAAAATCCTTGGCGACACGTTATGATAGCGAGATGACAGAACTGCCGCGCACAGTTCCAGTAGTTCTTAATCTTCCCTCCACCACGCCTCGCTTAAGTAATGGAAATTTATTGACGCTCCTGTGGGGAGCGGTGCCCTTCCGGTTATAACCATCAGTTTAATGTGCAACTACACGCTAATCCAGTGGTCCTTTTGAAGGTTTGACGCCGCAATACCCCAAAGTCAAGTTATCATCAATCTGGATATCACTTTTCAACAAAGTTTAATAACAAAAATGGTAATAAACGAAACAGGAGTGCTAAAAAGAAGTATTCACTAGAATAGTGTGGAAAAAGTCAATGCAAAGGCTGCATCACATTCATCAGCACCAATCTTCGTGTGGGTACAACGTTGCTAATTTCCAAGAACGAATGTAATGATGAAGTGTAAGTACATTGATTGAATACTCCCAGCGTCAAGTCTCAATACCCCCTAGTGCCATGCAAATACTCAATACCCCTGGGTGTATGCAAAAACAAATACCTTGGTTTAAACAGGTTTTGGGCCAAGAACTCATTACCCCCTTTAAAAATCAAAGTCCCCCCCTGTGGGGCCTACACCCCACGTTGGGAACCGCTGGTTTGAATAGACGAAGTGTTTACATGGACAAGGCGCTTGACATTTTCGTTTCGGTTTTGACCATGTGTTTTGTGACGTCACCTTCTGTTATACTTGTTCTTTAAAATAAAGAAGTTTACTCCCACCGCTTGCGTGTCATTCAACCGTTCGCTGAAGGCAGCTGGCGCACGTTGTGTTCGCAGGCACATGTCCACCTCCCCCGACGTCGAACCCCCTGATTTCGTGCCCAACGTTCGCCGCACCCTCCGCTTCATCCAGCAACACCCGAACCCACTGAGCAGTGTGTTCGAAGACAAACCAGCAATCCGCTACAGAAGGTCTGGGAAGGAATGGCTTCATTGCCAATGACTCCTTTTACCTACGTCAACGTGGCACTTTTCATGTTGTTGGCATTCATCGAGATTTTAAGTGATTGTATTGCGGGCATATTTGGTTGATATACGTACAGTTTGTTCTTTGCAATAGAAACTCTGCGTTCACCCCCCAAGTGAGTGCTCTTCAATCCAGATACATCAAGTCGCGTTTCGGTGTGAACAGCTTTTGTGGCTATACGTGTACAGCTGCAGGGGCGTAACGAGGGGGGCACAATTCCCCGGGCGCCGAATTATTGCCGGGGCCGCTGAAAAGTCCCAACAATGTCGCAAGCATTTTCTTCAATACAGAATATTTGCTTCCGAAATAGCTTAGGTTCGAACATGGGGGCGCCAGACTTGCTTCTTGCCTCGGGCCCCATTTAACCCCAGCACATCCCTGTCAGGCTGCTATGCTGCAGGGAGCGACGCAGTGCGTTCTTTTGAGTGGTTGCTGTGGAAAAAAACTTCTTTCCGCCGTAACGCTGCAAGAACTTTCGGCATTTGCACCATGCAGGTCCACTGCGAGTGGCTCTTACGAGGGCGCTCGCATCCCGCATGCCACGCAATACTTGCTGAATGTAGTTTGGCGTAGGGAGCTTTACGTTCAGCAAGGATTTCATGGCAATGGCGGATAATTGCCTAGTCGTTTTAATAAAAAAATGGCTCCAGAATATTTTACTTTATTTTACCGTTGCATTTGAAGTTTGCGCTCGTCCCTGGTTGGATGTCGTTGCTAACTTGTGATCGTTGTTGATTTGTTCGTTGTTCTCCTTTTCTAGCTAACGATGGCGCTCAGGATGTTGTCGATCTTTATCTTTCACTTGAGCTACCTTCCCAATTTTATTGTTTCCTTATAATGAATTCTTTGTTTCTTAATCTTGTCGTATTGAAAACAAGTTCTATACAATTCGTTGAAAAAGCGAAAACTTTTTGAAGACTTGAAGGCCGGCGTTGCCTGCGGAAGAGCCTGATTAACACGAATGAACTAAATACAATGCGCATAATATTTTGTTCTCAATGTCGGAAAAAAAGTTTCATTGTTTCTGCAGACATTTTTTATCGCTATACACTGCTTCAGAAACATGAGCGAATAAATTTCTGAATCATCAACCGCAATCAACCTGGAAATAGTCAGGCAGCCCATTTGTGCATTTTGTGCAAAGTTTGACAGTGTATCTTCGAACCGGGTTAACAAATAAAGAAGTTTCCACGACTTTGCATTCCTTTCGTGAGAAAAGGAATGCGGCAGCTTCTGATGTGCTTGATTGCGTCATTTGTATTGACGTAATCTGGACTCGTTTTTTCGTGCAACCGTCGAAATTTGTTTTGCGCAACGCCCCAATGTGACGAAAGGGTCTGTCATCTCTGTACAAACAAAAGGCATGAATCGAGTGTTTAGTTCTTGAAATGGTGGCGGGATTGGTGGAACCCGAATTATTTTTCTGATCTGGGCTGNGTTATAATAACGTATTTACATCCTTTGATAAGTCTTTGTTTCGTGTGTAAGGCATATTGCTTCTGTNAAACACCAATAACAGGGCGTACCAAACCNATAGTCGGGTGCGTTCACATATTACATTTTTTAACCAATTTTTTAACCCCCTCTCCCCATGTGCATTCTGCAAGAAACCGTCAGCACGAACAATTCCCCAGTAATTAAGTAAGGTGCGTGCGCACAAGTTTTATCTTCAGAAAACCTCTTATTCAAACAGTATAGAAATCGCTGTGCCCGTTATTTTGAGCTAAGCACATGCAGACTCAATACAAAGCTTAAAATTTCAAACGTGTTCGCTCTTTTGTGCGTATATTTTGCGTTTAGGAATTGATTGACCCCTTCATTCGTTGGTGGTGATGTGATGGAAATCACCCAACCATAGCGTACGCTACTAAGAGGTTTGTAATGCACGCCGCAAATCTTTATTCAAATGCCCCTGCATGTTGGTGTTTTGCGTGAAAAGCCCACTATTACTCAGGCCCGTAACTAGGGGAGCGAGGCTACCCCTGCAAAACGTCTCACTTCCCCTGGAAAAATGTATTGGACATAGTTTAAAAAATGTGGGCCCCTCTCAGAAAACTCTTTGACCCCCCTCAATTATGTCCCAAGCTGGTTACGGGCCTGCTAGTACTTGAAAACTTTCAGACCGAACATCTTTTACCTTTTGCTCATATTCGTCGNTTTCGAAGAAACGATACTTGTTATCGGAAGAGCTCTTCTGATTCTATCCAAAAATCACTGCGTTTGAGCGAGGGTTACGAACTTTTAGACTGAANCTGTAAACTTGCGTAAAATCTTGNGAAGCAGCCTGCAAGGGAATCGTTCTCCATCGACTGCTGAAATGTGCGATAAGGAATGCAAGATGGAAAGTACTTCTCNGGCCGCTCTTTCTGTCAACGCAGCAATGCTGGAATGTACGGTTTCAGGCTGCGGTTCGTTAAGACGGTATATTGTTTTAAAAAGGATGCTCTCGCGTCAGGTATAAGCACGGGCGTAGAAAGAAAACAATTTTGTACATAAAACGAAAAAGCCAACTGTTTCTGGCAAGTGATAGCGAGAATGAAGACAACAACAGGCTACGTCAATGCGTGGCTGCGTCTCAAAGTGAAACAAGCACCGAGCAGTTCGAGTGGTTGGGGAGAACTGTTGGACTAGTGCCTGATGTAAGCTCCTCAGAATCAAGCCATAAGTGACAGCGATTTGGGTTTTCCAAAGCCTCCGGTGTCATGAAGCGCCCAGAAAAAAACTCAGAACCGGAGACTTTTCTCACAAATTAGCCCAGCTTCCTTTAAGCTGACGTAAAAAACACTTCAAGCTGAAGAAAAACACTTGGCCAGCGATGTGTTTCACGATAGATCGTGCGTCCTGCAGTGTGCAAGATTAGGAAGCAAAGCAAAGGAATACAAACTTTTGAAAACACTGTTGCTAGCTGTGATTCGAGGTAGAACCTACAAGATTTCACCATGGAAACATGTTTTGGCAGTCACAGGACGATTAACAACTACTGTGTGGTCTTTGAGTCGGTTCCCGCAAATTAAAAGAAACTAAAAATTAAATTCCGTGGTTGTGTTCACCTTGCTTTATATAGGTACATTGTGCAGGCACATCAGTCTCTAGAATGTGGAAGAAATCAAAGATGCCATACTTAAAACAGGATGCTAATGACTTGAGTGCATAAACTTGGACAACAGTATCACTGACGCAAGTCTTGCCAGACCACGATTATCCGTTTTATATTATTTTGACTTTATGTGAACAAACAGCGTTAAACGTTGTTGAATTGTTTGGCTGGCCATATGCGCACGTACTCCAGATCAAGACGTGTACTTATATTCGTAGTAACGACGTCATCATGGAGTGCATAAGGGAAACACATATACCGCTCCACAAACTTGGACCTTAGATCAAGTCATGCTGTCTATTACCCAAGTTAATCCTGAGCTTTGCTCACGCTGGTACGACAGCGTCATCCAAATCCGTTTGTTCCCATAATGAAAAGTTGCATAACAATTTAGATTATTCGAGTCATATCAGCTGCCATCGACCGTGGGGCAAAACCTTTCCCATGTTTCTCTGATGCACATTTACCGCACATAAAACTTGGAATTGCAATGAACTCGCTACTGCTGAATATGACATCTCAGCCGCTGGGAGCAGCCATTCCCGACGTTCGGATTTCAGTGGCAGTGACCGGCAGAGAAAAAAGAAAATTTTGCACAGATTGAACGGTAGCTGCCGACTGCGAAAGTGGCAGCCATGTTCCACGAAGAACTCCAATAAAACCTCGCTTCATTTCGACGATAAGAATTGTCGCGTACGGGAATGTTGCCTTTGATTCAAGTCGTCACGCTCAGAAATCAAACGACATGTTGATCTAAACATGAGTTCAAAGCAAAGAGAAAAGGGGCAGTCGCTCGTGAGTGCCGGAGAAGTCTGATCAAAGGTTTCTCGGCCTAAATTCCATAAAGTATAATGAATGTTTTGGCTGTGTACGTCATACTTTTGGAAGGTGAGTGACGCCCGCTGAATAGAACTTGATGACTGAAGCATACAGTTTCGTTGATGGGGATTTTAATAGTCAAGGTCGCAGCCTGGCAAAGAATTTAATGTAGAGGGTACGTGCAGGGAGGGTTAAAACCGCTGAAGGTTTTCCAGAAACATAAAAATATCAGTAACGCGAGATTTAATTTACAGACCTTGATAAAATCGCCCATTTCCCGCGGTTTGCATCCCTGTTAAAAATCATGCGAAACGATAACGACCGCAAAAACAGTAAAAATTTCCAAGTTTCAGATTCGTGAAATTAGCGCAAAGCTAGGAAAGCACACTTGTTTGACAGTAGTGAAAAGTTACACGCAAGGAAAAACGCAATGAAGAAGATAGAAGGGCAAAAGGTCGTGTAAAGTCATTTTAGCTAGAATACAAACACCATTGTACGAATGGACACAAGTACATAAGCTCGACACCACTGATACCCAATAAGCTAACTTAGTGATGTATAACACCAACTTGACCACCTATCACGACAAAGTTTTAAGATCGGTTTTCAAAATCATACCAGTAAGATATACGGAGGCTGAAAAGTGTCTGGGCAATCAAACCATTCTCTGAACGCGTTAGAAAAAGAAATATGCATTTCTGCCCGTACCAATTATGCAATGGTTGGTTTGGAAACCTGTGTCTCACTCTATCTGCGCATTCGTCGGCTAGTTAGTAAAGGAAGGTCAAATCCTCAAGTAAAACATTTTGCCGTGCTCCATCGAACTACCAGCGGATCTTGCTTCTTCACCTGCCGCGGAAACAAGCCCCGTGGCGGGAAAGGGCGCAGCGATCTTCCACCAGGGGTAGGATTGACTGAGAAACAAACTTCCCAAAACTTGAGACGTGAAACCGCCTTGAGCATGCGCGCCCACTGCCGGTCGTTGAATCCGAGATGATACTAGTCCCGGCTCAGACCACCACTCTTTCATGTGGAATTGTTTCTGGGACCAGGCTGGGAGCGCTTCGAGGGTGAGTCGTCCGAATATTGTGCGAACAGGACTCCCTAGAAAGACAGTGAGCACGCAATGACATCCAGCAGAAAGGATGCTTAAAATTTGCAATTAATAGCAGCTGATTGTCACTGATTAAGTTGATAACTTCCAAGCAACCCGAGTGAATGGAGAATTAATTCTGTTAGTAAATGATACTACAACAAAGGTACCAGATGTAGCCATCAGCCTTTAACAACCATCCATGTCTAATGCAAAACTATAGCAGCTCTCAAAACGTAAAGTCAAATCAAACTTGTTTACGTGCTGAGTGTAAAATTTACAACACTGCCGGCACAACAATAGCAACTAATCAACGAAAGTATCGTTTCTAACTTTTTATCCAAAATCTTTGTCTGAATTGATTTAGCATTACAATAAAACAAGCTAATGCTGTTTGCCAGATTGTTTTTCGGATTGCTGGAGGCGTTGCTAATAACTAGTTGAAATAATTTAGGAAACCACGGAAAATGCCTTCATTTTTTTTCAAGCATACAGTTGTTTCCACACTCTTCAACTGTTGTGTTTCATTAATTACAATCAACGATTTACTACCACCCAGCACAAAAATTTCCAGGCGATAAGCGGTTTACTAGCTTACTGAGTATCGACCTGGAACACAAGATACGCTGCAATGTGCCTTTTAAGTTTCGACGTCATAGGACAAAGATTGCACTTAATTTACCTGGTAAGTAACCCCGTTTAGTTCGATGGACATGTCGATGGAATCGCTGTTTGTCACAAAGCTTACGTCGCTTTGTTTGCCTGAAATAAAATGGCGATGTTAGGTTTGTTAGGAAAATAAAATACTGTCTCTCCACAGCCATCTGCATCACCTTATCATTTAATTGATATACGCATTAAAGATCACAGATTCTGATTTGATCTATTTTAACAATGTAAATTGAAGTTAAATTGGCGTCCAAAGATGCTTTGTAACACTAGGTAAAGTGTCGATACGCATCTGCTGCACCACACGTCCTATTTTGGAGATAAGTTGTTAACGTTTTAAAGGTTATAGAGCATTCGTTTCTGAAGTGTTTTGAGTTTAACTGGGCAACAACAAGCCTGCGACAACGCTAACAAGACAAGCGGGCATTATTTCCAAAAGAGGGTTTGTGGCAAAATTCAGTGTTTCGCATGACAATGTTCCGCTTTACTTGTCGGGTTCGTTTCGTGTCAGAAATGTTTACAACCAGACAGCCGCCAATGGGTTAAGTGCACAGTCAGTGTATGTTCCTCACCTCGGTCGTTCATTGACAGCTTTATCGACGAACGAGACGATGACGGCACACGACGATGGTCGTCAGGAGTCAGTCGCCTGCGCATAAGCGATAAAAGTCAGATTTCATGGAGACGCCACAGCAGCTGAGTCAAAACTATGCATCATTATTTCTCTGTCAGACAAAAACAACTAATAACTAGACCGATAAATCGATCGCTTAGATCATTAAAACGGGAATTCCTTTTTCGCTGAGAGACGGCGAATTGCACATCTTACAAGCTTTCGCTTCAGTTTGCCGACTTTCCTAATCCACTTAGCTTAATCGTGCGGATTATCTTAAAACAAATCTTCAACGGTGCAATTGTCAGAATTGGAAAAAAGAAGAAATTCCTTGTGCATTTTAAGCGCCAGCCGCAAACTTGCGCAACACCGATTCCAAATCGGAAGCACAATAATTTATTTACTGACTGATCAGCAGAGAGGTTGGCGCCAACTCTTGGTTGCTGTGTAATCAACTTGCTCTTTGAAACCGGCCGCTCCGAAGTGCTCACGCGCCCTGGCATTCCTAATCACCTCGCATTTTTCGTTTCACCCCATTCTGGCTAATTGAATGAATCGGAAAGTTGAAAAGGATTTATTGAAAACACAACCTTTTTCGCCATTTGAAAGCGAGTGATCGCACCTATTTGCACTAACTCGTGCTCCTATAGTCGGCTAATACAAACGACCTCGTAGTAGTTCGCAATTATTATTTTTAAGGGCAAAAATGAAAACGTTGTGGCATCAAATCACGAAAAAATATTATCTTAATATTGCTTACGACTTTCCTCACTACATCGGTACAAATGTTTGAGCAGTTTTCGGCATTCGGTTATGGAAAGGTAGGGCAAACGGTTTGCAAAGTAAGCAAATCCCCTGATAAACAAAACTCTCGCACTTCTTTTGTCTCAAAATATTTTAATTCAAAAGTATCGGTGTTGCTTTGCGACTCGCGTAAGAATAAGGGCTGCGGTATTTCCGCAGCAGTTAGTCATTATTCAACTTGTCAGCAGCTTTTGTTTTCGTACATTGGCGGAAAATCGTAATATGAAGCAAAGCACTGACTTCAGTTTGATTTCGATGGTCAACATCCCTCGACCTGCTTAAACTACCAAGTTCCACTGGCAATTTTATGATGAACGTCAACTGTTGTTACTGGGCTGTGAAACACGCAAACAAAGATCACGTACCTGGAAGTGTCGTCGAAACAGATTTTCTTTTCTGGCGGAAGTTCATTTTCAGAGAAATCGGAATCGATTTCTTTCTTTAGAGCAAGCTGTTGCTGTGCTGCTTGTTGAGCTGCATGCTGAGCTGCTTGGTGGGCTGCCTGCTGTGCAGCCTGCGCAAAAAGTAACACAAGTTTTACTGTATAAAAAGATTGCGTAAACAGACCTGCGTGTGATTCAAACGCATCGATCTCCTAGCTTGAATACTGACTGGGATGTTTCGCAGCACGTTTATAATTTAAGATGGTAGGTCACATCGGAAAAAGTCTCTCGTAAACCAAGCCACTTCTATGAAAATAGTTTTAGATAAATGAAAGCAAACCAGTACTCTATTCTCGCTGGCAAAAACAAAGCTAGGGCATCAATGATTTGCATGTAGCTCAACAGTACGGCCCCAAGCTTACCCTAGCTTTCGCTTGGTTATGCATGTTTTCCAAAGCAGCCATAGCGGCCACGTGCTGGACATTGGCAGATTGAAGAAGCTGCTGTTGAGCAATTAACTGCTGGGTAGGTGAGGTAGGAAGACATCGATCATCGGTTTGACCTGCACCAAAATATTGCATGAACACATTTTCCTCTTTAAGAAAAGGAAAGAACTTGCTAGGCGTCATATCAACAAATTGTAACTCGTTTGTTTGTTTCGTATGTTTTCTCGCTAGTTAACGTTTCACATTTCCTAGTTACAAAGACAAAAATAAAACGAAGGCTCTTGCCAAAAGTGCGAAACAGCCAAAACATGCGCAAAAATGGCACAAAGATCTCTACGTCGTCCTGGAGAGTTTCAACACTCTGCTTAAAGGCACCACACAAGATTTCCTTTTCACGCAACTGCTACGCACTGCTTCTTTTTAACTNAATAAATCATAAGGCGCTTTTTCCCGTGAACATAGGCTTATCCCGTGGGGCCGNGGACACTTACCGTATTTGGCTGCAAGTGATGTAAGCTGACCTATGCCATTGTGGGGAGGAAAGGCAAACTTGGGCGGTGTCATCATTCCAGCGCCGTTAGCACTCGGAGGATAAGTGAACATGTGAGAACTGAAACGTGCGAGCATTTTGGTATGTAAATCAAGGTATTGCACTCAACAGCTGCAACAGTGAATCTTGAAATCAGCACGTTTCATTACAAGCAGAGACCACAAGAATGAGCAACGTTTGATCCACGTCCAGTAACAAGCTAAAAGTTAGTAAACTGCGTGACAGTTAGCACCTTTTGCAAACGTACGGCTGATATGAAAAGCTGTATTTCTTAAAGAAGTGGAATTGACCTTGGTTTGTTGCAGACGGAAGTTTCACAAAATTTAGCATAATGTAGCGTTGAAGAGAATACGGAAAAGACATTCACCCCCTTCACAAACTTTGCTATACACTTGCTTTAAACTATTAATATAATCTGTGATCATGTTGGGGTGGGACCTCTAAGCAGATTTTGAACTGACCTACGCTTTGGATGATTACATCAATCATCACTTCGTCATTTTACCTCAAAAACATTGTTTGGAGTGGATTTTACGAAAGCTTTTTTTACACTCTAGCTTCCTTTTGTGTCAGTTGCAGTTATTTGATAATGCGCTGCCAAATACTACCTGTAGCTCGGCCGCCTTCCTTCTCTTCTATTGCCTTCAATTGCTGCTTGAAGCTCAGATGGACAGGAAAGTTTTTCCCTCTCGCACTCAAACGGGTAAAGATATTTCATGTACCTGGAACAGGTGAATAATGTTACGAACACTGTATCAAAATGAAATGCAAGGTCTCGTAAAGCGTTGAACGTTTCTGTGCAAGAAAGGTGTTACCTTGCTTTGGAGCATTTGACGTAGAAAATATTGTTTTTGTTGCCGTAGCTTCATGCTAACCAGAACTAATGTACTGCGAAGCAGCAAATGCCTTGAATTAAATATCAGATTTTTTCGGAGCTGTTTCTAACAAATACGCTTGTAGGAGCCTTGCAGGGGTGAATGGTAATTCTGCACTTTCCGACGAGCCACTTTCCATAAGTTGTAATGCATCAGTGTTAACTGATTAATTTTGTATTGCATTTCCGACATTCTTTCGACATTCTCCGGCACGATTCCTAAATGGTGGTCCAAACGTCTTTAAAAAATTGATTACTTGTTTGAGAAGCAACTTCGAATAGCAGCATCTAAAGCATTTCAGAACGGCAAAAGGAGTTTTTGTTGTTTTTTCTATTTTGGTGACATAGCATTACGTATCGAATTTTGCAAAAGTAAGTGATTAATTTTTTTTGACTCAGCATCAATGTCAGTGTTAATAAATGAAATGAAAATATTATTTTTGGATTCTATATATGAAGATAGGATATACGTTTCCGAAAATAAGTGAAAGCCTATCGAGTTGGTTATCTATTTTTATTGATCCGAATTCACTGTTTGGTGGCGATGCCGTTACGACAGCGTAAATCTTCGACCATAGCACAAAAATTAAAACTTTGAAGATAAATGTTTCCAAAATAAATGCTTCACTTAATAATGCTGTAACAAAATGCGATATCGAAACTGCGGATTTTCGATCACCAAATAGGCTGTTTGCCAAGTTGTCAGTCACCCAGTAGTTCCCAAAACGCATGCATGTTATAAGTTGTACTTTGTTAGTTTCCTGCAATCTTCAACAGTAGGTACTGATACACGTACTTCTCCCCTTCTCTTTAAAAATCATGTCGTTTTTTTAAAAAAATCACTAACTTACCCTATTGCAACATCAACTTAATTCCTGATAATTTTCTAAGCATCCAAACCAAAAGTCTTGCTTCATGTCAAATTTTAATTCTCTTCCTCTGTTCATTATACGCGTATGCCCAAGCACAACGGTAGGAAAACTGCGTAGGAATTGCTTCGGCGGTTGTCTAAATTATTGTTTTTGAAGGAACTAGTAACTTACTGCGTTCGAAGGGTAAACGCTGCGCTTGTTATGGACGAGGGAAGATTCAAACCCTTGGTTATCTCTCTCCAGATCTTCTTGTTGATGACTTCGACCAGGCCCCCTTTTTCGACAACCAATCGGTAAAGCTGATATAGGTCAAGCACTTGCTTCGCCATGATGGGAATCCTGTTTACGGGAGTTCCTGCGTAAGCAAAATTAGTGTTCGTCAAAAATCCTATAGCCAAATTTGCCAATATCAGCTTTGTGAAATTTGCAAATAATTCCCTTCATTCTGGGGTTAAACACGCATTTTTAAGCAACAACATTTGCATTTCAGGACTAGGCCTCTATGGTAGTTGAGGTTTTGAACAGTTGCAAGTCTATTTTTGCAAATTCTGCGAAATGAAATAGGCTTTTTATGTCCGCTCTTTGTTACTTCTTCACAAGCCTTTTTAGCTGTTTCCTCCTTCTTCACCTTGAAGACGCATGCTGCTGATCTCAACTTTTTATATTTGCAGTGGATTATACATGCCATCATTCGAACGCCAAGTCCTGTTTGCTTTAAAAATTATGCGACGAAGGCTGCGCGACTCGTTTTCAAACACTCAACTTTCATCTGGTAAAGTCAAGGCTAAAAGTATGGTTTTTCCTCGACCTTGTCAATGCAGCTTCGTTCTGGAAACGAAGGCTCATTTTGAAACTACGAAACTTGGTAGAAATAGGTTGATAAATAACGTTCCTGAGGGGGATTGGCGGGAGGGGCGCTACTTTTTGGGGTTGGCATTTTTTAAGTGTAGCAAACAGAAAAAATAACTGATTAAAACGATGAGGCAGTTTTGTATCTTCACAAATGAGGTAGGAAGAAAATGTTTATAACTTCGTTATCTTCACCTGTGATATGCCTGAATTGTTACCTGCAACCAACTCACATATGTGCGCTCTTAATAACAACATTGTTCTGCATTTCTCTTTACGCGTATCGTGCGGTAGTCGTGGCGTGAAACGGCGCTGAAGCGGAGCAGAGACTAAGCCCAGTGTCTTATGATGTAATAAAGTTGATGGTCGAAAATCTTCCACCACAGTTTTTTGTTGCCTGCAGAGTTTCAGGGATTGACGGCAAAGGTTTAACCTCAGTTAGTGTTAACCCAATATAACCGTTGTGCTACATGCACGAATGCAGTGCTAACAAGAAAGGTGTGGGAACGCATCCAAAAAATAGCCATTTTAAAACACCTTCAAACTCATTTTGAAACAAAACGTGGAAAAGGTGTGGGAACGCCGTTCCCACGCGTTCCCGCTCCGCTACACCCCTTGCTACATGTGTTCCTCTCCAGTGCGCTTAGTGCTACACGCTACTCAACCTCTTGCTCCAAACTAACGATAATCAAAACTTAGAAGTACAATGAGTCAAACGAGGTTAAAACGATCTCGCTTTGCTTTCATATGAGAGAGAACTTTCTGAAAATTTGAATTTTGCCATGTTAATTGGAAGAGTTTGTGTAAAGAAAGCAAGAAAAATCAACGTATAGCAGTAATATTGCCATTGTGACTTGTGTTTTTGCTGTAACTTCGACCACAACTGCGATCTGCGTGTACATTGTTTTGATGTTGCTCCATTTCAAAAGTTTTTGCAATCTAAGCAAACTGTCTTTAGCTGATTTCAAATAAATAATCGCTGGTATTGATTTTGGGAATATTTAGGGGACGACAAAATGCTAGGTACGCCACTGGGTATATACCATAAGGAGGTGTACATCAGGTATTCGTTCTCGTAGACGCTGCCGACTTATGTTAACCTTTCTCTTTTCTTGATTTCTCAGGCCAAAGAATCATGTGCTTCTGGCCCCTGAATCTCTGTGATCTTTCGGATTAAAGAAGTAATAAAATTGTCCATGTGGTTCTCACACAAGTGCGGATTCGATCCGAACGAACAGTTCGCCACCTCACGTTCACTTTGTCTTGACCCCATGTTGCTGGGAAGATGACCAAGAAGCAAATAAGCGGAAAAGCAGAAAATTTTGCAGCACTTGTACACCGCCTTCGACGACACTTCTCGTCCATAACATGCAAAATATTTCCGACGTGTGACGTTGAACCATGACGTGCTATACGTGTGACGTGATTGAACTGTTCTGAAAAAGGTGGGTACAAAACAGTACTGTCCAACGCAACTGTTCGAATTTTTCAGAGTTTGGGAAAATCACGATCATTTTATATTTGTTATTTTATTAAGACGTTTACCAGTATAAGAGGTGCCGTACACCGTCAACCTGTCCAGCAGTTCAACAGGGCAAACTAAAAGTTTGACATGCTATCGTACAACAAAATCATGCAGTGGTCGAATTTGCTTGGATTTCTCAATAATTAAGATACTTGGCGGAGCTGTCACGCACAGCTGACTTCTACATTTCATCATTTTCGGAGTAAACAATTTTTCTCAAGTAGCTTCAGTCAAAGTCGCGGGGTTCTATGTTGATCTCGAGATACAGCTTGTCCTTGAAGGGTGGGTTACGTACAGGGGCGCAGCCAGGATTTTTCTAAGGGGGGGGCTGAAGTTATGGAAGCAAAAGCCTTGAAAAGGAAAAATTGCTTGTGATTAGAATAGTCAAGAAA
>JGI24159J19872_10003950_pt1 | contig 18771 bp, 9 predicted proteins | sample Ectturendosymbi4_FD_19872 | JGI IMG/M metagenome (IMG submission 19872) | reverse complement strand
GTGCCGACGTTCCAACGGCGAGAGAAGAAACTGGCTGTTTCCTTTGGGTTGTACAACAGTCCAAGGTTGTTGGATGTTGCCCAGGAGTCCAGGCTCTCACCATCCGGGGATGTTGTGTTGTAACCCTAGTTGACGTGCTGGCAATGGAAGTCGCCAACCTACAAGCTAGGGTGTGGGAACGTCGGGATGGTCGTTGGAATAAGTCACGAGCGTGCAGGTTTGTAGACGTTGACGATCTTGTATCCTGCGATGTCTACGCACAACCACCCAGTCTCTGATTGTTCTGGATACTGATCAACCAGTGACCATTCCAACCGCTCGTGGACAAACGTGGCAAGACCGTGATTCCTGCTCAGGATTGACCCAGCTAGTGAGAAGTTGGGGATCACTAGCTTATCTGCAGTTGTGCAGTGGGTCTCCTGCAGGACGATTGATGAAAGCCTTGTTCTTATATGGCTAGCTGCTCAATGACAGAGATCTTGTCTGCAGTAAGCCCCTCAGTGTTCAGCTAGAGTATGTTGGGTCGTAGGTCTTCGGCAGCATATCTGCTGCCGTGCCCTGAGAACGGTGTTTGATGACCCATCCCATGCCGAACACATCCAGTACAGGTAGCAGCGGTTGCTCTGAAGTTGACAGACTTAGTTAGCATTTCGAGAAATGCCGCAACAGGGAGGGCCACGTGAAGGCATCTGTCTTCCTCCCAGAGACCTGCTGACATAGCAGAAGGAGAAAATGCAAAAGGGTGATACACAACTTTGAAAACAGTGAAGGTTGAGAAGACAAGGCTGACAACACATAAACATTAGGCAATAGCAAGTTGGCATCGTCCCCACGTCATTATTTTCGCGCCCCATTTCTCTGCATTCAACATCAATAAGCTACAAGGTTTACCCCTTTGAAAGTTTCACACTTCCCCCTTCGAAAAAATGCTTGGTAGTTGGTATCCTGAATTTGTTCACATTCATGTCTTTATGGGAATCCATGAAACCATAACGACAACCAACAAGATTTAAAACACTAAATTTGTTTTAAATTTCAACCTTTTACTTAGGAGAGCACAGCATATAAAAACATTCTACCTGAGACTTGTTTTGGAAAGCTTTGAGGCTAGATAAGTCAAAGCTGCCCTCATCTTGCATTGACACTAGTTGTTTGAAAAATGTGCAAAAGTAGGAAGTAATTCTTCATAAACCTTATTGCAAACATTTCTAGCAAGTAGCCTACACACTTGATTAAATCTGTGCTAAGAAAAAACGGTTCAAGGTATACTGGCCAAGAGCTGTCAAAAAAACTTTAACATCATCTAGCAAGTCTACCTTAAGCCAACCACGTACTGGTAAAGCTTCAAATAATCTGTGACTTCAAAAAATGTCATTTCTGTACCTTATAAGAAGCATGAATGTAGCCTTACTTATTAAATATCTCTGCAGCACAGCAGCAATAATACAAAATAACATTATAGTAAAGTTGCTGTATGGACCTCTTTGAAAGCAAGTTACATATACATTAAAGTCTCTGTTGGGGCCCTTTGAAAGCAAAGTACTTACACATTACAATTGCTGTTGGCAGCATCTTTGAAAGCAAGGAATTTTACAATACAGTTGCTGTTGGGGGGCCGTTTGAAAGCAAGGTACTTACACATTACAATTGCTGTTTGGAGCCTCTTTAAAAGTATAGAACTTGCACATTACAACTGCTGTTGGCGGCCCCTGTGAAAGCAAGGTGCTTACACATTACAGTTCCTGTTGGGGGCTCCTTTGATAGCACAGTACTTACACACTACAGTTTTTTATAGGGACCCCTTCAATGAAGTTTTAAACGAAGATATTTGGACATTTCAGTGGCTGTTGGGGGCTCTTTGAAAACAGATTACCTTCCAATTGCAGTTGTTGTTGGGGGCCCCTTTGAAAGCAAACAACCTGTTCATTACAGTTTCTGTAGGGGGGGCTTTGAAAGTAGAGTACTTATTTATGATTTGCTTTGTAGCACATTATATGAATGGATAAGAAGTTTTTCACCAAATCTAAGGAAAATTTATGCGCGTAACATCTCAAGTGGAGGGTCCCAAAAAGGGGGGGGGCGAGGCAAGTGCTTCGCTCGCCTCCCTTTAAACACACCACTGGGTGTAGTACACTGACATCCACATATTGGTTTACGTGTTTCCAACATAAGTTAAAAAACACTGCTAAGTTATCCTCCAGTAAATCCCAAATTTATAAATTTATGTGAAAACATTCCACATTTGCTGAATACCAGAAAATATCACACTACTATAAATTATTTTGACACTTTGACCTTGTCTGGTTAATTGAGTGAATGCAGTTAAAGATGGGACGCTATTTCAGTGTTTTGCTCTCATCTCAGTGTTGACACTTGACCATGTTTGTCAATTGACACCTACTCTGTAATGCGCTATGACGAAACATTTTTATGCTCCTGTGTTATTTAATCACACTTGTGATAAGTTTTGAGGCAAATCCGTAAAATAAAAGAAATACAAAAAATAAGCCTCATGTGGCACCACTCCATATGTGTAATGTCATAGGCAAGTTCAGTTCCAATGGAAAAAGGGCAGAGATCAGAAGACCAGAAATACGTTTTGCACTAATGTGTCAGTGGACACAAGGAAATCTCCCAGTACGCCGGACAGACGTGATAAAGTGGCACAGAGGACCGCTGCATCAAAAGTTTCAGATTTAAGATTATCAAAATAAGGACAGGTTGTCAATCTTTGCTTAAACAACAGCGAAAAATTAAACTGGGCCGTAAAAAAGCTTTGACTGGGCTGCGAGTTGGATTAAGCTAGCCTAAACCTTCGCATCAGCTAAATCCAGCCCTGAGTGTAGCGTTCACTGCGGAACCCGTGATGCACACGGTGCAAGGAAGAGGATATGGACCCCGCCCATTTTTTGATGTGCAGCTAGCCCAAATGGCTAACGATGAAATACTAAGCGGAATGGGACTATTCGCGCCGTCGTTTTGGCGACGACTGTTTGGCGCTTGCGATTTGGCGCTGGGTCGTTTTGGCGTTGGGTCGTTTTGGCGCTAGCGCATATCTCCTTGATTACTATTATGCACACGCCGTTATCTCCAGAACTGCATTTTTGATCTTGCGCGACTGTTTTTCAAGAAGGTAATTGTTTTCTGAAAAAAGCAACAGTGTGCATTTGTATTTGCCTTCAGATGAGATTGAGCGTATGTCTGTATTTTAGGCCTTTGGGAAGTGCTTTTCTTATAACCAATAAAACAAATGGCTGAAAATCTTCTTAGCAAGAGGGATAAAGCAAAGCTTTCCCGCAATAGATGTCTATACGTTTTTGATAATGCTGCTAACGTTACGTATTGTTCCTGTTTCGGAGATGCGAACTAAAAAACGAATGTAAAGTGCGAATTTACACTAAAAACAACAATGTGGAAATCAATACAGGCGAAATTTTGGATAGAACCAATAGTCATGCCGAGGCAGCACACAGAAAAGTGTATGCTGAATTGGGAAGTAACCATCCAGTTACCTGGAAGTTCACTGATGGTATTAGGAAAATACACAGAGGGCGTGATGCTTACTGTGAGCAGTTGATTCCTGGGAAAGCTCCAAACGAAAAAGTCCTTAAATACATTAGGACTGAACGCATTTCAAACATCGCGAATCATTTTTACTCACGGGCACCACTTGAATATTTGCGAAGTCTAGCTTGCAATTACGATATAAATTAACGTTTATCCATGTTTTTCTTGGCCGAACTTTTGATCCTATTTTCATTACACACACTTGTCAGTCTCTGCACTGGCGCCAAAGACGCCAAAATCCCAGCGCCAAAACAGTTCGGCGCCAAACAGTAGTCGCCAAAAGGTACCCGACACATACTGAAGTGGTTAACTCACTCAGGTACAAGTTATTTTTGAAATACAACAAACTAACAACTCAACAAAATTCTATATTCAACAATGACTTGAAAATTATAACTAATCATCAGACATCACAAGTAAACAGCATAAAATATCTTGTAGTTATGTTAGATGATAAAGTTAAATTGGTAACCACACATCGCTGAAATCAAAACCCAGATTTCAAAAGATTGTGTAATTCTTGCTAAGCTCAAACACTATTTGGCTTTATCACTAGTAAGAGCTATTTACTTCAGATTTTACTCATCTCTATTATGCAGTCACATCTTGGGGAGCAGCTACTCAATCACAGCTTACGCAATTGAACATTATTCGCAATAAAATTCTTCGAAGTATCATTCAGGATTTTAGATAACAACACTTCTGTCGCAGGGGATCTGCGTCAGTTAAACCTAAAATAATGTCTGCAAATTAGACATGGCAAATTGATGCAAGAATTTAAATCCAACAGCCTACCAGCATCACTTGACACTTTTTGTTAATAGAAAATATTCACGCTCATAACAATTCTAGCCAGTGAACTTCTCTTAGGAGTGCAGTATTCCGTATCAGAGACCATGTCTTGGACTAATATTATTTGCTTATATGGGACCAGAAACCCGAAGAACAATCGACCCAATTACAAAAGAACTTCAATTTCATAAGTTCAAATTCAAATACAAAATTATCAAAAATAGCAACCCGACAAGCCCATGTAATGCTAAGCTTATGATTTATTAATGTTACCATGTACTACTCAAATTATTTATAGTCTTGGTTAATTTTTATTTGTTTAACCCCAAATAGTTTAATGTTTTCCAACGTAGTATGATGTAATTGCTTCCAACTAAGGCTGACTTGCAAAAAAACAGTTTTATTAAAAATCAATTTTCTATGCTCCTCATATTGTTTCTCTAAATTTCTGTAGCCAAAACCTTTCGACTTTTTCTTCAATTTTTTCTTCATAATCAAAAACATTTCCGAACCTCACTCTTTGCTACTTAATCCATTTGAGCAAAAACTGTACCTTCCTGTTTTAATATTCATGTTGAAATTATTCAAAGCAATTGCGTCAACGAGCAGTTATGCGCAAGGCTAGTTGGACCACTCGGCAGTCGGCCGATAGTAAGCCTCGTATCACAAGCAGGCGCGTAGCCAGAGGGGACAATGGGGGAAATTCCCCCCCCCAATTTCAAAAGTTGTATCAAAATTTTCAGATTCTTAAAGCTTTTGATGTATAAGCCAGATACATCCTTCAATGAAAATCAGCGTAACTGCTTAAGAAACCTATCCTACTTCAGTTTTTATTCGAACCTGATCAAAGCAGTATGGTTTACTAATTGTCCACGATTAATCTAATGTTGTGTACAGTGTAAATGTTGGAGAATTCACATCATGGCTGACCTTCACCTGAGGTTTGCTGCCTGTAGAAGTTGGTAACAATGAAATACAAGTTACAATCCTAAACACTTGCAATCACTAACCCAAAGCAAAACAGGAAGTAACGCTTTTCGCAGCTGTATCTAACGCACCAGTTTGCAGTATCCCACTTAATGGTGATATAGGACCATTGCACAATTCCTCTCTGATAACGCTGACGTGGTACAAACACTGTATAACTTACCCATGTCTGCAGCATCAGCTGTAACTTTAATTCAGTGCTCGTCAAACTTTCGTTTATGGCCCAAAACGCCTTTTCAGTCGCAATTAAGTAAAGGCCCATGCTTATTTTTGATGGCCCAACTTCAAACTTATGCTGTATTCAGTGCCTGTTATATGATATTGCTATGTTAAGGTCAAAAAATCAATGTTGCATAGTTTTTAAAGTAGCCTACGTTTTAGCCCACGCAATTAACCACAACACAGAAAGTGTTGCGCTGTCCAACAAAAAGTGCTAAAGAGACCCACAGTTTGCCGACCACTACCGTAAATGAACATCGGAGATTTTTGTTTTTGTGCAGTTTTAAATATAAATGCGTGAATATGGCGGTGATCTAAATGAACATCGGAGATTTTTGTGCAGTTTTAAAACTAACTGCGTGAATATCGCGGTGATATACGTTTTATGCCTTGAAGCTCAAACTAAGAAGCAATCCAATTTCAGTCTTTTATATTACGCAATTAGGCCATAGACACTGTTTAGCAACAATAGTATGAATTCTAGATATTTACTTGTGATGATAAAACATGTACTGTGGCAGTTCTATTGGCGGTTCAATCACAGTTATGTGGAACCCTAACCATTTCATCAATGATTTCACATTACCTTACCTGCGAGTAAAAACGTTTTTGTCAAGTACGCATAGTCTAAAGGTGTTACAACTTTCACCTGATGTTAATTGCCAATTGCCTATCCTACACTAAATTTGAAATCATTCAGTTAGCACGGGAAGAGTCAGCAGCAAAATCTAACGTAAGTAGTGAGATGTTTTTGTAAGTGCTGAGGGTATTGACACTGCAGTTACTTACAAATAGCTTGCAATCTATTTTCTCGGTAGAGCACATGTGACTAAAATGAAAGCCCGGCTTCGATTGAACGTGTGTTGGTGTATATCAGAAGCGTGTAAGTATAAAAAAGCGCAATCTTAATGGCGGTCACGACGAATTCTTACTCAGTTGCAATATTTGCTGCTAAAAGCATGCTGCTGATCTTGCATTTATAGCATCGACGTTTTCACAAGCGTTTTTGCAAGAAAGTATTACGAGCAAATGGTGGCTTTCATCCAAAGTAGAAGCTTGGAAATTTACTAAAAAAATTGTAAAATTTGTCAATTAAATAAAAATAGACTTTGTATTTGCCGGCTTAAATCTGAACAATTTTTCACAGAAAAAGAGTCAGAAAATGCACGTTTTATGGATAATTCTTGTAAAAACAAGTGGCATTAAATATTTCAATGTTGAGACTTGGATGTTGTTTGTCCCGCTCCCTATCAAACTTTTTGGCTAAGCGCCTGATCACAATGCTGCTCTACATGAGCGGACGGTGTAACTCTGATAATTCAGCGTTTGTCCACGTGTCAAAATTTAGCTGACACACGAGCCATCAAGCGACTGCAGTTGAAATAGGTCACAATCCCAGTTGCAATAGGCGAAGTCACCAACAAGCAACTTGCAGCATCAAACAAGGTAGTTCCCGCAGTAGTTGCTGTGCGTTGCAACACATAAATATGAAGCGACCAGCTGTAGCCAGCAGGACGCATTAAATTTCAAAATTGCTTCCTGAATTCGTATTCTGAACTCCGCACCCGCTTTTTATTGCAAAATTCACTCTTGCTCCAATCAGGGTTGTATTATCCGAATCCGACAGTATATTTGGTAATCGATATCCGGATTTTTTTTGCCGGTCAATCAGATAAAGAAAAGTACCCCTAATGCGTTTTGCGCTTTTTTCAACGATCTGCCAATCTTCAAATATCCTATGACGTTCTGCTTATACTATCCAACCCACTCCTGTGGAAGCAGAAAGGGCATTCAATACGTGTGGACTAACTCTGGTCTCCTTCACACGACACCATGATCGATACATTGTGCTCAGTGGCGTAGCAACGGTAAGTGTCGCGCGGGGCCAACCGTAAAATTGCATCCCTTTCCACCCCTCCAATTTGCTCAAAGTAATTTGAAAAGAAAGAACTGGTTTCGTGTTTAATAAAATTGAAGAAATATTAAAATATCGTAAACATCAGAATCAAGCACTCAGAAACTGAATGGGTCTTGTTTTTCATTCTCAATTACGGTCTTGTCTTTTCTGCCCGTTCACCAGCATTCCCATCATTTGCTCTTCCTATTTTTTCTGGTTTTTTTCATATGCATCTGTGGATCCGGCATATTTCGTTGAAGTTACTTCCCTGCTGGTTTTCAGTCTGCGGTATGCCTCACAACTTAGCTTCAATCGTTTACTCATTCTAGGCAAGGGGATAAAAATAAATAACACAGAAACTGTCTTACTGCGAGGCCCAGTTAGAGCAGTGATGGTGGGATACCTACTTTACAGATGAAGATATGTTTACATTTCGTGTAGGATCCCATCTTAAACGAAAACAAAGTATATATAGCCTACTGCATATAGTAGGCTATAATAATAAATTTAATATTATAATCTCAGTAACGTAAAGAAACTTTGTATGATCACTACGGAAACCAAAAGTCAACAACGTAAAATTTGTTCTACCTTTTTAAAGTTTATGAAACGTCCAGAAACCAAATTTTGCGCTGATACCATAAGTAACTGCGAGCTTATTAGGTCAAAATAAAGTCAAAATTTATCCTTAGGTCAAAATTTATCGTTAGGTCGAACTTATCTTGAAGCACAGTTTTTTTCTCCTTGTCGATATTTTATTGAAACTACAACAACAGTGATTGATATGCTTTTGCAAATTTAGTTGCAATTTTGTAATGATAGTGTTTTTTTTGCGAGTTCTGGCGTGATAATCTTGTTTTGCTCACTATTGAAGGATTTAATTTTACGAAGGCTATTCGTGTTGAGGCAAGAAACATAGTCTCACAGTGCTTTGATCTGATAAATACTCAATGCATTGCGCACATAGTGTTTCATTTCAACTTTATGATGTTCTCAGGTTTGACTCAGTACTGTAGTTATTGATGTACTTATCAATATATCATCCCTACAGTTAAACAAACAAATCTTAAGAATTTTCCAAGTATAGTGCATGAATATGCTTCTGGATTAAAAGCACAACACCTAACGCTGAATTGTTTTGCAGTTGCAAACTCAGAAACTTTGTAGATCAAAATAAAATCAAATTGTAAATTATAAAGTAAAAACTTTAAATTTTATAGGTCAAAAAACTGGTTGCCCTAATGATCACCTAACGTTTCAACAGTGGTTTGTTTCTCTTAGAATTATAAAAGGCTTCAAATATTACTTCCATCGCGGTGCGGGCCAATTTAGATAAAATTTGTCAAACAGACTCAAAAGCGGCTCTGGTTGAGATGTGTTGCGTTGAAGCCTCTATTGTGACCTGCAAACTTGGTCCAGTTGTTGGGCTGGGCTTCTTCCGATTACATGTACATAGTTTTACTCATTACGTTTAATCCGTTAGCAACAGACTCATACTCGTACAGTAGGCTAGGGCTCGGCAACCTTTTTCGCGCTGCAGACCGGTCTCAGCCTGGCAATATTTTGCGGACCGGCCCTGAATAAAATAATGAATGTTTGACACATGCTAATTTATTACAACTCGTAAGTCATCGTGGCACTGATTCAGTGAGAGATCTGGGCTTGCTTTCCCCAATAAGATGCCCCGACCTGTAGGGATTATGGTGTTCATTTGTGTTCCTTATGTCAGTCGTTCCACTTACTTTTGGACCAATTTGGCCTTGGTTCCGCACGGACCGGTAACAATTTCTTAGCGGGCCGGCACCGGGCCGCGGCCCGGTGTTTGCCGTCTACTCAGTAGGCTATTTCGAAATCTGTATTGCCAAACCCTGCAACGTAGGACATCCGCCTTTTTAATGCACAGAAGTGACTATAACATCTTAAGTTCGACGGTAATCGCACTGAAAACTTGATTCAATACAGCTATTACTAAGTTGTGCAACTGTTTCGGCTAAAGTCCTTTGTTATAAAAGTCCCCACCACAATCATAACTAAATGTCGTTTGTCACAACTAAATATCCTTTGCCCTTACTAACATATCGCTTGCCCAGTGGCGTAGCTAGGGTGTGGTTTGCCCGGGGCGGCCCTTGAGTTTAGCGCATCCGAAGCCCATAAAAATACGTATTGAAAAGTGACTCCCTCTTAAAAAGCTTTGTATATATTGAACTAGTTTGTGCACCACTATTATATTACAGTACTCTCACACGCTCAAATATGATATGTTTTAAATACACACCAAAAAACTCAAATATTGCAAGTAAAACAAAGAGCAAAAATGACATTTAGGGAACATGTAAAAAAAGCATAAAAATTACGACTATCTTTGTTTCTGAAATGAAAACTGCAATTTTCTACACAGCAACTTTTCTTGCCTTTTTGTTGACAAATTCATCAATGGTAATCTCAAAATTTATATTATCTGTCAATTGTTGCACTACAGACAGTGTGGCAAGATTTCTCAAGCGTAAGGTGCTCCGACTAGATCTTAACTAATTCTTGATCAGTTTTGATTTTGAAAAACTCCTCTCACAGGTAGCACCACTAACGGGAATTGTGAGGAAAATCCGCAGCATTATTACTGTATTTGGAACAGAGTTCCCAAGATTATACTTTTGAATAAACTGCAGAAGTTCAAGGGGGCCTTCTTTCTCAACTGTGAACGGCAACATCGTATGACCGTGATGCAACAATAACGTTCTTCTTAACTGCACAAAAATGAACAACAAGCGACGCAACAACTATTGTCAATATTTCTTTTTCGGTTATTAACTACACATAACCTCCTGCGCAACGAACTGGCCTACTTGGAATCTGATAGATCACGGTGATCTAAATTTTCATAACGACGCATCAACATATTGAAGCAAGAAATCATTTCCCCTAAAAAACGAGGATTCCTCACGGAACCTAGAAACTAGGAACCTTCACGGAGCCTAACTACATGTTTTGCGGAACACTAGGGATCCACGGAACCCCTGATGAAGAATACTGAGCTAGAATGTGTTTATCCACACACACGGAAATCTATTTTGACGAGCGCAAATCCAACTACACATTTATTAGATTTACACAGAAATGTTTTTTAGACCCAACAATGTGTTTTTATTCGCAGGTATAAGAGTACTTGCAAAAGCTTAAAGCTCACCACAACCACACGTTTGCCCACAGGCATCCACCATATTCCTATTAAGTTCTATAACGTCATATAAGGACTACGATCAAACGTCAACAACGATCCAACATTCGATCAATCAACCGTGTAGTGAGTCAGTAAAATTTGACATCAAGTAGGTTCACAAGTGTGTTGAAAACCGTGTTGCAGCTCCATGCAAAAAACGCCTATTGATGCAACATCCCTGATACACGATTGTTTATTGTTTGGCTAAGCTAACAATCGCTTAAATGCACATGCCACAGTTTAAATTACTCAAAATCAAAAACGTCCTTCAACTGCGAGTAGTGTCCCGACATTAAAACCACCTTTATTTCAATACAGCCTTTGCAAGTTTATAGCCTACAGCATAGCCCATAGTTCCGCCCCATAAAAAGGCCGCCAGGGGCGGACCGTCCCCCCCCAAGCCCCCCTTAGCTACGCCACTGCGTTTGACCTTACGTCAGGTTTCAGACTAAGGACGGTAGCCTCTGATTTATCAAAATCAGAGCAAAACATTTTCTAAGATTTTCTTGTTAAAATGACATTTGCCACGACTGCAAATCTTGAGTGTACTGTTGAACAATGGAGTCATATCTTTGACGAAACTCACATTGCCTGCCGGCTGGCACTGATTCACTCTACTTGTAGTTCAAGCCTACAATCTAAGCTCTAAATTACCCACGCAAATATAGCAACTGCACTCTCTCTGCAAGCACGTGGTTTTCCAACACCGTGACGTACAAGAAACATCATACAGAGAAACATCAGTTTTATTGAAACTAACCAAATTAACCTTTGCAGAGATCTTCACTTCACCCGCTAAAATTTAATGTTGATAAACCACCTAATGAATAGGCTTGCCGCAATTGTTTATCGAAGATCTTCAACTAAATATTAAACAACAGCATGAGAAGTGAAAAATGTTTGCTGCCAACGCCGATGGGTGTTAGATGATGTGCCGCTGGGACGTTGCTGAAGATCGAACGATTTGAAAAAAACGATTAAGATAACTTTGACTATTATAGTGATTTCAAGCAGGGCTTGTTTATCAGATTTTGACTGGAAAGGAGCAATTTTAACCTTGAACTACCGGACCAGCGACATTTGCTAGCTTGCGGTCGAATGTCATCTATATCCTTTGTTCAAAGTACGTGTGACTAGGGTGGAGGGAGATGGCGTTGGCTGGTAACGGGGAAAAGGTGCAGGGACTGGAGGGCAATTGCCATCCAAGTAAGTTGGAAGAAACTCTGGTCTCAATACAAACACAGGGGCAGTTTAGCATCATGGATTTAACTCAGTTTTTTTGAGGAAATATTTTATTTATGTGTTCACTACACAAGCACATTTTCAAGTTTTTCAGGGCTACGCACAAAACTGGAACAACTTGCCGCCCGCGAGAAGGAGCTGCCCGGAACCCCAGCGCCTCTCTCGTCGCGCCAGTGGTTGTGCTTCATAAGAAATGCGTTGCAGAATCAGTAAAGGTTGAAAATGCATGATTTTCTTCATATATGCTCGCGCTCCCACACTGCATGTGTGTATATTTACAATAAAACTGTGTCATGATCAATTCATCACGCAAATCTCTTGAAATCAATTGTTTGACTATTAGCGGGTATTATCCGGTTAACCGGTTAGTTAAAACGCAAATATCCGGATATATCCGTTATCCAGATAGTACAAATTGATATTCGAGCTAACCTTAGCTCCAATTAAGCTTCGAGAAAAATATCAAACTCTGGAGAGAGACGACTCCGTAGCACTGAATCCTGTACATCTCTGGTATAAACAAGGCCCGAACTAAATAACAACACTTAAAAAAATTGTTTTAAGATGTTGTCGCAAAAGAGGACACTTTTCCTGTGAACACCGGAATAGCTCTTTTGTGCTTTATCTCAACACTGAACTTACTGTACTTTTGTTGCAGCTTCGGGGATCCATCAGAAAAAATCTGTGAGTTATCAACATCATTCAGTTTTTCTGCTTGCTGCATGTTGATGTACTCCAACAAAGATGATATAAGAACCAACAAGGCAAGTAGCATGACAATGACTCTGAAAAAAGGTAAGTGAAACTTACATCTCATAAAACAAGTTTCAAATTTGAAGCAAATGATTTGCTCATAGATGCGACATTTGAATGTAAGAGTATAATCATTATGAAATCTATAAGTCCATGTTTTTTCCCGTCCGCTTTGCTAATGATTTTTAAAGCTTCCATGCTGTCTGCAAAGATCACAACCAGGGCCGCAACCAGCTGATATTTTCGGGGGGCAATTTCTCAGTTTCCCCCTGGTTGGGAACCTGATTCCAACCCTACAAAACTGGGAACTGATGTTTATATTTTAAACACAGCATCTTGCTGTTTGTTTGAGGTGAATTGGCAATTCTCCACTAGCTTGTAATAGGCAAATCGAAGGAGTACTTCTCACTGCTCCCGCACATAAACCTAACGCTTCGTACAGGATGATGTTGAATTTGCCTACTGATGATGCCGATGAGAAGAAAATTGCTTCCATGCTGTACACGATCAAAGAGCATACAAGCATTGTATATGTTTAGCAACGATTGTTTTGCTTCACCCCAATTAGTAGCAGTCAGAAGTCATAAGAGATTTTCAATCGTACACTTCACAATTTTCTAATCAGATGTTTCTTGTACCCAAGGTTCATTCTTTATTACAGTGTTATGGATGTGACGTATACGCGAACATACGCAAATTCGCTTCCTGAGCGATTAGCATCTGTTTGCAAACACCACCGGTTGCCGCAGATTGATCAATGCTTCTAATGCCACTTTCTCAGCACTGTTGTAATTGCTTTGACGTTTCGTTAACTGATATCCCGTTCTTTGCCGTAGTTTCAAAATGTGTTGGATTGACTGATTGACTTATTGTTTTATGTGATTCAGCTAATAAACAGAAACAATAAAAAGAGTCATCATGCAAAAATAACCATTGTCAGTGGAGATTAAAATAAATGAAGACACAATGGCAAAATAACTGATCAATGTATTGTAAACAATGAGTGTTACTGTGTCACACAGAATTGGTGAAGGACCATGGCGGTCATCTAGCAAAACCAACTCCGTTTACCACTTTTTGAGAAGATTTGAAAAATGACAATTGGAATAAAATAAGTACAGTTACAAAAATAAACAAACACAGAACATGGTGAAGAAAGTTTACAGATGAAGAGAACATGCCTATGTACACAAAGCCGTGGATCAAGTTCAATTGAATAAATTTGGTGTGGTCAAAAAGTGTTTGAAGAAAGTATGAAAAATAAAAAAGTAAAAAAAATAATTGTTGAGGTACAAAAGAAACAAAAACAACTATGGGGTGCAAATTTATGCAGAAAAATTGGGATGTGCACACGAAAGAATTACAAACAAAAAAAGCAAAGATACATTAAAAACCAACAAACTCACATTGTACAAATTACTAAAACTAGTCAAAACAGCATTTTGCTCTTGATAAAGCGAAATATTGCTTAAATACATAATTATGGGTCTTTTTCATGTAAGTTTTTCTTAACTTGCCATTTGAAGGTAAAAGGGAATAGAAGCTAATGTAGTCTGCCATTGAAGATCACTTTTAGGCCAACAACTGTAAGGGAACGTTTTCTTGAAGAATAGTTAATTCTAGGTTCGTATTCCCTAAAGTGTCTTTTGCTATATTCCACAGTCCATGTTCAGCAATATACAATATGCTGTTTCAAATTTGTTTAATAACACTGAAGTAGTTTACAATCACTTGAAACCCAAGCGCGCAAAGGATCGCAGTTGCGTTACCTAATCAAAATACTTCAGTTGGTTATGTAATTCCCTAGCTTGAGCTCGATTTCCACAGCCGTACGGTATTTTGACACCAGTTGCACATAAAAGTTTATCTAATAATCGTCTAAGCATCATTTTATTGAAGAAGCAGTGTTGCAACCTCTCGGTCCAGAGTTGTAAGTCGGGCCGTGCTTAAGTTTGTCAAAATGTTTCGGGGCGAATTCGGGCCTGCATACAAAACTTTTTTATAACATTCAGAGCAACGATCGTTTTCTTTCGTGACGTACATTTGTTGTGCTCACCGCGGTGACTTCTGTGGGTGAAGTGATTTTGACTTTTCTTCGGCTACATCTATTTGCAAACACAGCTGCGTTCTTTTGTTTTCGTCCCGGATTAGTTTCACACTCTTTTTGAAAAGGCGCCAGCGGTGAGGAAATTAGCAGGTGATAGCTTTGCTTCGAAAAGATCAATCACTCACGCGATTCTTGGCTTGTTTTAGGAAACGATGGCCGACAAACCGGCTTTTCATGCCTATAGCGCTATCCTCGATAGTTCCTGTTATGCCTATGGCGTCATCGAAGATAGTTTCGTGATAGTTTCTTTTTTTCTGGAGAAACATTACATTCCGCTGTGTTATTGTTGACTAACAAGCTAAGTCTGTGCTTGTTTAAGCTAATGTTTGTCAAGGTGGTTGCTACTTTGGGTGTGATAAAACCGTGTACCTGCAGCTATACATGTACACTACGTTTTTTAATACCCCGCAGTTGCGCGTATCTGAACTTACTCAGTAAATTTGGCTTTCGGGTTAAAATTGGGCTTCAAAAATAAATGTCGGGCTCGGACCGGGTTCAGGCTTCAAAATGAGACCCGTTTACAATTCCACCTCGGTCGGCGCGGCGTTGAATGCGCAATTCAACACGAACGGGATTTGCGCGAAAAATAGCACCCATATGTACGTGGCGCGAACAAGCAATAATAGAGTGATCACGGCGTGCGATCTTTATTGTTGCTTTCTGGTAAGTGGCGTACTAACTGGGGTATGCCAGGAATAGCTCATACGATGGGCACAACTTTAACGGGGGAAAAAAATATGTTAGGCAAAAATTAAAATTTTTGATTAACAGTTTCTTGAACCTCTATTTTGTGCCCCATACAAGCACCAAGTTCAAAGCTGCATCAATACAACGCTCTTATCCAAGGCATTAAGTGGGGCGTGTTGCGCTAGCACAACAAGGCTTTATGACAAAACTGTGGTTAGACATTGTGACAGAACAAGAACACTCGCTTGCCCTATCTGCAAAAGCTCTTCACACCATAAGAAAGGCTCAGCAGTCCGTGGCCGTGCTGCTACGTTTTAGGCAAGAAGATAGTAGTCAGAATTTACTTGAAACGAGTTTAAGTCTGTGGCTATCAGAATCTAGCTGTTACCCAAATAACAGCTTAAACTGCTGTTAAGCTCCCACAGATTGACAAATTACTTAAAACTGCTGCGGGGCGAATCCAGGGGCGATCGCCCCCCTTAAATCTACGAAAGTGATTTCATTCATCATTGTTTTTTACAATTCGGAAAGCATCATTCGCGATATAAGGCCATTTTGTCGTCCATTGTTTTGTCACAGCAGTGTTGTAAAGTATATTTCATCTCTCTTACAGTAGCGAAGCGGTTATGAGACTTGACTACCAAATCTTACAGAAATCCCCCCACCCTAACCTTACTGGCTGGATCCGCCCTTGGCTGCGGCCCACTCCTTCTTTACGAAACTTCTTCGATGGCCACAAATGTCTGATAGGCAAAATACAATGCTCCCTCACAGAGACTATGGAAGAAAATCTTAGTTGGTCCTCGAAAAATTAGCAGAGAATACCGTTACCGACCGCACCAGTTGAACAAAAATGATAACCCATGGAATAAGAGATTTGTAGGTCATGGTTAGAGCTAGCTCTTTCTGTCCAATGGTTTGGCTGTCGCACGTTTAAACGTGGCGTTGCTCTTGTACACATCACCTATTGTACCATTTAAATTAAATGTGATTCAATTTGAAAGAAATTGCCGTTTGCTATATTGTGTGATTTTTTTGCAAGTTTTACAATTTCGTCAGACAATACTATGTATAAATTATGGTAATTTATTATTTGAATATATCGATTTTTTGATATTCCTTATAATAAGACAAAAGGAGTACACAAATATGGTATGGTTCTTATGGATAATTTATAATTTTTTTTGCTGAAAATGTACTTTCTATTTTAAAATATTTATTTTGTTCATGGTTTATCTTTGATAAAAATTGTGCCTATATCTAAATTCAAAGTATGAATAAAGGTGCACATTTAAACTTTGCCACGGGGGCCATTTTGCATGGTTACGCCACCGGCTCCAAGTACCAATTAAATTGATTTTTTCAATATTTTGCAGGCATTACTGGCCAATGACATAGGTCTGTACGAAAATGGCAGATATGACGATTCGTTTTGTTTGTGAACTGGAATTGTAATGAGTGCAGCCATGGCTGTGGTACCAGTCCCGTCTCCACGGGGAGGCTTTGGTGGGCTTATCCCCCCGAACAAAGATTCAACCCCCAAAAATTGAAATATGAAACACAATAAATCAGTGAAGTTGTTGTCAAATTTTAGAATGTTAAGCTCCCCTGCACAAACGTGTAAAGTGCCCTATTGAAGACTTTCTGACGACAGTTCTGTGCGGTACTACTCCAGTGACCAATAGTTTGTTGAACAAGAACAACAGAATTTGAAGAGAATGATCTGATAAATGTTGAAATATTTCATAACATGTGTTGCCATTTCCTGGAACAGTATTTTTGGTATCTCTAATTACTGCCTTTAGTTCGTTAAAATGAGAAAGAATTGTGTATGCGTGTACCAAATGGTCTGTTTTCAAGAGTAAATTTGCAAATTTCTTATTCTAAGTTCGATAAACTTCGAGGGAAGGCTGGTGGTTGGACGACCCATAAAAGAGCTTACTGCTTGACGCTGACTTCCCAGCATGTTAGCTTAGATCAGGTGACTCCCAACTACGGCCCTCGGGCCAATTCCGGCCGACGAAACCATTTCTTCCGGCCGCAAATACATTTTGTCAACAATGAAAAATAAGAGATTTATAAAGAATGTATTTATTTCGTAGAATGTAACATATCCCGCAACAATCACATTACGCATCTAAGATGTCTGGCCCTCGAAGTGCTGTGTAATAGCTTACGTGACCCTCTCGTAAAAAAAGTTTGGAGACCCAGGCATAGATCATAATTATTAGCCATGAAGCCACTTTTCTCGAGTTATGATATGCGAGTGTACATCATTGAAGCAAAAAATCTCACAATAGTTTTCCAAACTGTTGAAAGTCTTGTGTTACTATTTGCTGAAGTACAGTAACTACGCCAAGATCATTGTTTAATTTCCAGTAGCTGTTACTTTTTTGGCTTTTGTTCTGCATCTTTGGAAAACTATTACATCCAGTGGGCTTCTGGCGGACAACTTCGCAGTTCTTGTTCCACCAGGGAACGGTAATTTTATAGGAATATTTTGTGTGAGGTATCGAGGAATATGCGGTCTCAAGCAGGTTAGCTTCGAAAGCGGAATACAGTTGCGTGGCAGACAGACAATTAATGCTATCTGAAGAGAACTTTTGTCCACAAAGTTTGCTGAATTCGGCCCAGTCAGCATTTGAAAAATTCCATCTATGTGGTGATGTGTTGATCTTAGATTGTACATGATTGAGACTGATATAAATGAAATGGTCACTACCTAAAAACGCATTGGTAACTTCAGAAGAATTACAGAACCAGCAACGGAATTTGAGGCTATACTAAGGTCCAGTACATGTTCTACAAACCTAAACCAATAGGAAAAAATGAGTTAGAGTATAAGTATTCAGCACAACCCAATCGCTACTTCTAATGCAAGGCGCTAAGGACTTCTCACTTGTGTCCGTTGAAGAGCTTTCCAACATTTCGTGGTGGCTGTTAAAACCTCCACAAAAATATCTTTCCTATGTGGTGCCATTTGAGTTAATAACGTCACGTCAAGGTTATTACATGGTGGATTGTATACATTAAATGTATACACGTCGTTTATTTTAAACCCCACAGTTTCCATACTGTTCTGAGTTCGCATAGACACCCGCGAGTAAGTTATGGTATGTTTGATGCAAATCCAAAACCACCGCCCTCTCGCAAGTGCCGGCCTATGTGCAAAAATGTGTAATTTGGAATATGTGGCTTATATTTATAGCTATAGTGGATTTAACTTTTCGCATTACGACTTGCCGTTCCCTACTCGCTATTGCATTCCGTACGTGAGATCTGGTTTGTATCAACTTGTCATTC
>JGI24159J19872_10003948_pt1 | contig 18771 bp, 10 predicted proteins | sample Ectturendosymbi4_FD_19872 | JGI IMG/M metagenome (IMG submission 19872) | reverse complement strand
GGGGGGGGGGGGGTGGAAACAACCAACACCAGAAACAACTTGTTTTGTTGAAAAGCACCGACACTTTCGTCTGAAGTTGATAGAAAAAATGAATGACATCGAACCCGGGGTGAAGTGAAAACCAGCACTGGTTATATAAGAGCAGCAGACACTAGTTGTTTATTGCACAGGTTAACAGAGTGGATGTACATAAATATAGAGCTTCGGCAATGACATCGCAATTCACTAAGCGCGGACGTACCAGCAGTTGTACGCAGAGCTGACAAACACACGAATGCCAAACTTATACTTCCTCTCATAAGATCTTCGCTAGTTGCACGAGTTTTAATACTTCTAATACATTTTAAAATTGCCCCACAGCACCTCCCCAAAGCGAGGGGAGGCAGCAGCGAAGACGAGGGGTCAGCGTCACCCATCGTTGCGTCTGATCACCTGCGCTTTTCGCATCAGCGCGCGCGCGACGCTTTCTGACGTCACAATGCGTCGCGAAGCTTGTGCAGCGGCCTAGGCCGACCGTCAAATCCGGCCCTAGTCGCACTTTCGGGCGCCGAGCTTCTTCGGGCCGGATTTGGCCCCTTTCCGTTCCTCCATCTGCTTCTGTCGTTGCCGGCGCTTCTCTTCCCGTTCCGCTTTCAACCTCTCAGCTCTTGAAAGACCTGCGCGGTGGAAATTTTTACGACAAAAGCGAAAAAAATTGTTTTTGCAACTACGGGTGCGGGAATGAATCACATATTTCACTTCTATGCAGCAAAAGGTTTGCTAATGCGTTTATTACATAACAATTGAAGATTTTCTTCGGCTAACGCGTTTATTACATAACAATTGAAGATTTTCTTCGGCTAACGCGTTTATTACATAACAATTGAAGAATTTCTTCGACAAGAATAAGCTCTTTCGCATCGTGAAGCAGCCGATTTGTGCATCTATAGCTTTTGTATGTTTCATTTTTTCGCCTGAATCCGAAACCAACCTCAAGTATCTAAAACCAGTTAAGAACGGAATACAACTTGGAAACCTTTCGAAACCGCGTAAGAAAAAATGCTACGTTGTTGACAAGATCTACGTTCTTCACTTTTTGACGCTGATTCTAAAGAGAGTTGAAAACTTATCTTACCTTGATTGACATCGGAATCGCCCCACCCATCATCCCCCCAAGACCCATCGTCCCATCCTCCCTCATTGCTTGACGCTTTCACAGCCGGTTTAGAAGTCTTCGGCTTCGATGCGGTTGACTGAGCAGGTGACGGCTTCGATGCGGTTGACTTAACAGATGACGGTTTCAATGTTCGGTGAGAAACAACCTGTTTAATGAAATGATTGCGTCATCGTTTCGAACTCGTCGCGAAGCAATATTCAAAACACGGGTTGCTGTGATGCGTTGCTAAGCTAGTCGAAATCAATCGTTGATTACTACCTCCCATTACTCTGTTGAATTTGAAAATATCCACCAATGTGTAATGCCATGGATTCGTCAGCGTAAAGACGCCACTCACCAGACGCCACAAGCATCACACATGGTACTTTAAACATCATAGAGCTAATCGGTAAATTCGGATTCGGTTTATCCGGTTCTCAACCGAATCCCGATAAAAATGGCGGCGTCAATGACTTCTAACATTTTCCTGAGGAAAAAATATCGGATATTTCGGATTATATTTGCTATTTTTACATTATTTTACATATTCACACCTCGCGACCCGAATTTTCTCGTGAGACAGGCCGGCCGCACGTACCGTTACTCAAGTCCTCGGTATGACCCGACCGGGAATCGAACCCATGCTACCAGCTTTGGTGCCGCGTACTCAACCATGTGTGCCACTTTGCCGAGTTTTAAAGCAGCCTGCTTTTTTTAAACTGCAAGAGCCAGAAGCATAGTTTTAGAACAGCGTTTTTGCGGGGTTTGAGAATTCAGTCGTGACTATCACGGGGGTTTAATGTTGTGTCAAGTGCTGCTGTTTGAAGTACTGCTGCTGTAGCATGTTTACTTTCAAAGTGAAACCTTTCCAAGTTGTTCGAACTTTCTGTGCAGGAAGCCAAACATACGTAACGCGCTGCTTTGAGTGACACTTTATTTAAACAAAAACAACATTGAATTCTATAAAATAGGATAAAAAAGATTGCGTAGAAAGTTTAACCAAGTTGGAATCCTGTTACTTCACATCGGAGTTGAATATTCGATAGTAAATAATGCAATGAAAATAATAAATTTATTTTTAGGTGAAGCAGATAACAACATATTTGAAAACCAGCTGTTCGCCGACTGTTTAATCCGCGAACGAAGAAATACTGTCAAAAAACTCCGTTGATGTTGTTCGGGGAGACACAGAGGGGTCAAAAGATCACATTTCCACCACCGCTTGGTGCAGATTGGGTTTTAAAAGGAATAATATTGAGAAGGCAACAAAATTACGAAAACACTCACATGTTTGGCGCACTTAACTAATCGTCGTACCTTCTTCGGTTTCGGTGCAAATTCATTGAAAAAGTCGGTGGAGTTGGAGTTGTCATCAGTCTGACCCCAATTATAGGCGCTGGCAGGGGTGAGGTCATGATCTGCGGCAGCGAACATGTCGTTGTTGTTGCTCCGGGATGAAGTTTCTGGAATAGAAACACTGCAGGACGTGCTTTCGAAATAGAAACACTGCAGACTGCCTATCGGGAAAATATGTTTAATTAAAGTGCATTCCGGGTGCGCGGCCACAGGGTGGGGACAATCTGTTGCCCCCTTGTAAAACTTTTGACGACAACGACAGCGTTCAGTCCGATCTATGCTTGCAAGGGTTTGATTAGTTGCTGCAGTAGCACAAGACCTATGATTCTCTAGTTACCTGAAGTAATGACGTAAAAGTTTAGGCGAATTGGATTAATGTTCGTCAGGGTATAAATGTCTGACCTTCAAAAGTCAGTGGATAATTTTGAATTTAAGCATTGCTTTGCCATTGCAATTATCTGATAATCGTTTGGGAATTGTTTTGTTGTAACTTGGTCATTGTTTCAATATATTTTGGGAGTTGTTTTGTAATTCTTCGGCAATTGTTTTAGAATAATTGGACCATTGGAAGCGGCCCACCAGTCCCAAAAACCACTGCACGCCATTACCATGGCAACGCGCTACATTTTTTAACGGAAGCTATCGTCAGAATTCCTGCACAAAGCGAATCCACCATTACAATACTTTTATCACGAAAAACTTATTAACTTCGCATTTCCACAACGATGTTCCTTAAAAAAAATTATTGTGCACTTATAACTTAAACAGTCCCAATATTGGATCAAAAAGAAATTTTGTGAGTAGATGTTGACCTACCGACAAAAATGTTGAGCCGGCAGAAAAAAACGCTTTGGTGACACTTCAAAAATTACAAAAACTAAGGCCATTTCGCGTCTGTCTACAAAAACATAGAAATACTATATGTTGGAAAGAAGAAAACCTTGTGTCCGATAATATGCTCTTTCTGAAAGATTTACTTTTTGCCAATATTGTTAAATGAAACAATATGCAGAGCGTCGGTTTTTTAAATTAAAAATCACTAACACAACGTAAACTCTCTACTAACAAACTGAGCAGCACCTTTCCTCACAGCAGCAATGTGACGTCACACCTGGGTCTGGGGGTAATTTCCCCTCTGTTCATTTTTTTCTGGCCCCAGACCTGACGTTGTCGGTCACTCTTTCAATGTCCCACCCGTCAGTTACAACGAAAATAGCCTTTCCGCTTTGCTTATTTTTGCCGCGCAATTTTCTGCAAGTTAACTTACATTTTAGTTAATACTTAAAGAAAAAACATTATCATAAAGCGACCGTTCTTCAATGACGTTTTTCAGGCGAATTTTTGGTAATTTTATTTCTATCTCAACTTATTTGCTGCCTCCTTGGTCTGCTTTTTATCATAGCAAAAAAACTCAATGCAAAAGCGTTACTTTCTTCAGCATTCCATCCATCGTCATCATCCCATCCACCTCCCCACTCGGCGCTGGCTTGTTCGCAGTACGCTTCTACTTCAGGTTGTGCATTTGTTTCCCACGAATTGTCCCAAGCTCCCACATCATCATCATCATGGCCGCCATCATCATCATCGGCATCTTGGGCAGTTTTCTGACGAGTTATAAAATTTCGTTTACGGCTATTTTTCCGCTACGCACGCCAAGAACCTGACGAGACACAAACACACAGTTTTTTGAAAGAAAAAGAGACAATATTTAACGAAATCAGTCCAAACAGTTGGAACTAAAAGAAGTATTTCGGGACTACCACCAAGTTTCCTGTCTCTTCAGAACAAAGGCATTGATTGGATGGTCGAGCGCCGCATAGTGGCAAGCCATTGTCCGAGTTCACTTTGAATCTGGATTGGACTTCGCCTGTTTTTTTTTGTTTTGTTGAACGGAGCGCGATTTAAATTTAAAATAATGATTATATTATTTTGAACAGCTACAAGCTTTCATCACAAAGCTAGCTACGTCATAATCAAAGCAACTACGACAGGAGGCTGCTGGTTTCGGTCAATCACCAACAAACGAAAATAATTTTTATCTACGTCACAATCCAGTCCCACCCGATAAACTTTCTGGGGTAGTTCCTCCACAAATTTTGTTGTTCCCAGAAATATTTGCTGTAAATATGTCTTAAAATCAATAATATTGCCCCCACAAATGTATTTAGACCAGGGGTCACCAACGTGTAGCTCGCGGGCACCAGGTCAGGGACCATGAAGGTCGCCCGCGGGCCTGTTCCAAAATTAACATTAGCATGATCAATGGCGTCACATTAAACGAAAATTAATACCAAAATAATTAAAGGTAAATTGAGCAAAAGTTTTATTTCAGAAGTGTGTACCTAACCAGTAGCCCTTCGCATTAATCGGTACGCAAGACGTAGCTTGCAGTTTCAAAAAGGTTGGTGACCCCTGATTTAGACCCTTAAACCTGGCTGCAGGTCTGCATTCGTTCCAAATACAGTTATTTCGTTTGACATCAACTGACCGCGAACACAAGTCTGAATTGTCTCCTAGTCGAAGCAATCAAGCGTAACGATTTTATGCAGGCAACCTTCTCTCGAACCAATCAGCTAACGGGAATGGATGTTTCACCTTCTCGAAGTAAACATCGCTCAGTTTTGGCGGACAACCTCAGGGGCGGTAGATAACCGTTTCTGTACTTTCTCTCCAAACACAGAAGTTTCTTTTGCACACAAATGTACAACTCTGGTCATTATCCGTTGTTTTTATCAGTGTGGCCACGCAATCAAACCCACCTTTGAACCAGGAAGTTCTAACTCAGCCTGGGTTTTTTCTCCGATACTGACCTAATTTTACAGAATGGCTGTAGTGAATGAATTGTTGCGTCATAGGTGTAGCCAGGGGGCCATGCCTCCCCAATTTTTGAGCGTACCTTGTCGTTTTGTGGTTCGAGATACGGTGCCCCAAACCAAATACTGCTGCTCGCACAAAATCAAAATATTCGACCCTCCCAAAATTTTTGGTCTGGCTACGCTACTGTGTTGCCCCTACCCATGTTTGAATGTAGTAGCACAGGGGTGTGCAACCGAGCAGCACTGCCGGGCCAAATATAACCAGATTGGTCCACGGGCCAAAACTGCGTGTGTCAAGCCCTGCGGGTTAGACAACTTCCTGGCCACCTACGGAAGATTGGCCATGCCCTTTAAATATCATAATGCTTGTTTGTGGAATACCGGGGTCTGGACAAAGTGAATACCAGGTGGAGGTGAGACGGTGTGGTCTTAAGGGAATGTAAACAGCAAACTATTTTTCTCTTAATGTCCTTTTTGGTTTTTGGCCCACGGGCCAGTCTATTTGAAATTTGGACCTTTCTGCGGGCCACAAAACGTCAGCTCCCGGGCCACGGGTTGCACGCCCCAGTCGTAACAGATGGGGGTTCGCTTTGACAAAACACATTTTCGTTGCTAAGATCCTGCTGTTCTGTTTTCTCACTGCGTTATGTCCAATATCGCGTAAACTTATAAACGTATGGATTTAAGATTAAGAGCATCGTCATCGCTAAAAAATACGAACGTCACGGAAGAGACTTTGACGAGTCGTTCTAGCACCAAGACTCACACATCTTACTATAAAATCGTTCATTGAATATAATCAATCTCAATTCTTTGTACTGTATATAGAATATTGCTAGGCACGAGGTGTAATCCCGTCGCACAAAGAGCCGTTTCTCAGTTGTCCCCAGTATTGTTACGTCACTAGCGATTGTTGTGAACAAAATGCACGAGTGTTTGAAAACAAAACAATGTGAGGAAAACGACTTAAAAAAAAACAACTCATAAGTTTGAAATCGAATACTTTGAAAGCTGCCGTGCTGCTGGCAAGTACCTTTCCCACATGCAAATCTTGCCAGATATCCTCTTCCATGGCTCTTAACTGTCTTGTTGTGACTATCTTGCCCCGATGGCCAGACACTGGCTTGCCAGCGCTGTGGGCCTCGTTATATTCAAAATCCTGAAACAGCACACCAACATGCGAAAGCAGCACACCTCAGCACACGACATGCAAAATTAGCACACCTTATGCTGAACATGCAAATCAGTTATGATCTTATCACGTGACTGCTGCAACACACAAGCGGTTATTGCGAAAAAATTGCCACGGTGAAGTGTTTGTTTTTGAAAACGTTAAGGATAAGATTTGCCACCTGCGGTTTAAAAACCACAGCTTTCGTCATTAATCAACAATTACTTTAAAGGGCTTGAATAACATTTGCCAAGTTGTCGACAACGGATTAGCGCAAAAACAAAATAAAACATGCAGTGAAAGCATAAAATCATGACCAACACAACGAAATGAAAATCACAACGTGACGGTACGGCACTGGACGGGCCAACCGCCTGAGGCCAGGTTGCAACATCGCTTTTCGCTCCGACTTGCGGAATGGAGCGTATCTGCACGCGCGAGATTTTCCGTCTTGGTGTGCATTCACGCGGCGCATCAATGTCTAGTTGCAGTGGAAAGAAGCATTACCCTTCACGCGGACACGACCATCGTCGCATTTCCGAACAAGTTTCCAACTGAATTTCGCAGAGTTATTTTTTTGTGCAAATTTTTCTGTCTGTAGCATAGTTCCGCAGTGTGTGCCGTCACCTTTCATCAAATATTCTTTACACGAGCATTTTTTCAGGAAACTTTGACGGCCGTTAGTTTTGGCCTCGTGGGCCACGGTTGGTCCGTGGTTGCGTTGGGCCACGGTTGGCCCGTGGTTGCGTTAACCACAAAACATTGCACGAATATCATCGCAGGATATTCGGGAAAATTTTGCACAAAATCAACGAAGCAAGCAACACGAACCAAAATTTAGGACCACCTTAACCGAATAACGACCACCAACCTCCAATCCTTCCCAGTCTTCATCATCATTCCATCCGGACTCATCTTCCCCTTTATCACTCCTCTCCTCTTCCTCCTCTTGATGAGCGCTGGAAGGAGGAGCTTGTTGCTCTTGCGAGGGGGCTTCCCCTTCCTTTGCAGGTGCGGCGGACGAAGGTTGGGGGGATCTGGTCGAATCTGTGAGAGAATTGCGTTTGCCGTTTGTGACTGGCAATACTGGCGCACGACATGTAACTGGCAACACTGGTGCAGTCTGTGCAGGTTGACTATTTGTGCAGAACAAGCATTTTTTCTTAACGAGTTAAAAAAACAACACATGAAATAAGAAATCATATGTAACGCACACTTCTAAATAAACGGTGCTCCGCTCCAACGTTCCTGCCTGTATTTGACGAGCTAGTTTCACAGATAGACGGTAGGAGGATTTGATTTCGCGTTTTTTGTTTGGCTTTTCTTCACGAAAGCTGGTGCGTATCTGATAGTTTGATTGTAATGTCGAAATGCTTCAAATAACGGTCAAAGGGCAAAAGCGTTCATTTTAAAATGTGCTTTAACTAAGAACACGCTGCACAACGAGCACATCAGCACAATCATCACGAAAGTTTCACTTATGTTTCCCCGCAGTTACACACTAAGTGTGTGTGAGCAACACACAAAGTATGTGCGAACAACATACAAAGTGTGTGCGAACAACATACACAGTGTGTGTGAACAACAAACGAAATTATACCAGGACTCGTTCCAGGTGTATGGTAAAGTTTCGACGTGATTGACGTCACGCCTGTCGTCATCCATCCCGCCCAACCCGAGGCAGCTTGTGGGGAGGAGGGGGAGGCAGCGCCCGCAGCTGTGTCTGCGATGAAAACGATAAGGTTTCAGCAAAACGAGCGATAAATGGGTTGTTTTGTCAAAATCACAAGCAGATCAATTACTAAGCAGAGAATCATGTTGATGTGACCAAGTACTTATGATTGGTTTCAGTAACTAGAGGAAGATGGGAGCAATTGGTTTGCAATGAGAGAAATGACGTTTAATTCCAGCAAAATGACAAAGTCTTTGGCCGCCTGGTATCAAAACGAAATGTGTTTGATGTTACCAGGCTTCAAAAATTGCGGTCTTTTTCAACACTTAAGGTTTGTTTACGTCACAATGGTCACTAAAGTTATGTTGGAACAAATATGATGGGACAAACAATTGCAGTGACATAGTATCGGCCACCGAGCGACACAACACTTTTAATCTGTTGAGTGAATCTAACAGCAGCTCTCCTACAAAACAACATCGCACACCGGTCACCGATGGATGAATCGAAAATCAGTTTAAAACTAAATTGAGTTACAATTTTAATCTCATAAAGAGGGTGTAAAATAAAACGAAGGAAAAGATACTTAAATGTCACCATAACACATTTCCATAAAACAGCTGTGCCAAACTTTCATGTCCACCCAACAGTGCATTGAATAGAAACAGATCTAACGCGTATGCTTTAAAGGCGCGCAGGCTGGAACTGCGTTTATTGCTGATGGAACAAAACCACAAAGACCCGATCAAAGTCGGAGACAAACGCAGCTTTATGGGCAGACTGAACACAGCGTAATTGGTTGATTCATGTTGACTTGAGAACTAAGCATATGTCAGTTGCTCGGAGCTCGGGCAAGCTTTTAAGGCTACCGTTGCGTGGTGATGTCTCAAGCAGTGTTTTTTTGAACAACGCTCACCCATTTTCATCGCCTCTTCTTGGTTTTCAGAAGCGGTTTTTAACTTCTCGAGGAAGACTTCAATTGTTTTAAACGCGTTGTCTCTCACTTGCTTGTCAGGGTCAACTGATAAACTGCACAGGACAGGGAGTGCCTGCGACAATTGAAATGTTTTTTGAAAAATAACAACTTAAAAATCTGAGTATCACAAAGAAAATGTCATCAAACAAAAAAGACACAATGAGACCTTGTTGAAATTGTTCCAAAGCTTCTTAATTCGTCTAAATAGTTTTCAAGTCAATGTATAGACAAACAGCAACACCTACCTTTGTTGCGGAGTCCTTGACGGTGAAGAATTGCACGTTGTTGCACATCGCCAGCACCCCTGCTGTCCTGGCAGCAGGGAATGGATCTCTCATAGCGCGGGTGAATGCGGAAGATATCACTTTTTGGCGAGTCTGAAAGTCCAAGCATTTCGATTAGATTTTTTCAAAACGCCTGTCAGAACGAAAGAGTATACACCATTTCATAAAACAACACTTTTGGTCACAGCATGTGTTTGAAATGGCAGATAGAGGCGCAATCGGCATCATGTCAAGGTTACGAAAGCATGCAGAGCATTTATCGCACGCTCATCACCACTTGTGGCCAATCCTGCAGATTAAAAGTTTGTTTGGGTCAATTTTTCGTATTCACTACGTTACGAGCCGACTCCCTTGATCTTCTGCAAACCATCATTCAGAAAACCCTTACATTCCTTACAGTAAGTCTTGTCGTAACCAGCCAACCATAAAACCAGCAACTCAACCGTGTCAAACAAACCGGTAATTTCCTCCCAAACACAAACTGGACCGAGGTGTTCAGTTTCAGACCAAATAACACGAATCGTGCGCTGGAAACGCACGGCCAGGATTTGACATCTGGCGCTGCCCTGTTACCATGGCGACGCTCAGTCACCACAACCAGCAATAAATGGACCTGTGCGAGAGATTTCGTTTCAAGTAAATAAAAAAGGGGGGAACTGTCAAGGAAAGCAACACAACAAGTTTTGCCAACACGATGCCCTTGTTGTAGCATCACAGAAGCACCACACGGTTGCCATGGTAGCAATCGCACTGGGGGTAGTTTCAGCTTTAAACAAAAACAGTGACATCGCATTTTAATTCCCGAACGCTGGAAGCGAAGACTCGGCTGTGGCCGCTCTGGGTCCAGCGCAAGTGGGAGGAGGGGGCTGAAGGTGAATCCTGCTTCTTAAACGGGGTCGAACATTCTGTCGCAGGTCACGTGACGTTGAAGCGGAAAGAGATTGGTTGCTACGCATCAGTTGTTCGCGCCTACTTTTAATGTTAGAACGGATAATGGTCCGTTTGAAATTTATTGAACGAAAAGCATTACCACCGAAGGCAACGGGCCAGAAAACCAGCATTGTGATGTCACCGAATCTAACTGCCAAGCAGAGATCGAATAATAACCAGTAAGATGTCCCAACACACTTTTAGGTAGATAAGCCATTATCAAACATTGGAAATAATGAACGCACCAAACTTAGTTTACTTCCTCATCTGACGCACACCGACACTGAACGTCATGGTTCAGCAGCTATCCACTCGTGCGGAACGGTTGAGGCGCAAATGAACAACACAGAGCCGAAGGAGACAAACCAGGGTAACCATGCAGTTAAAATATACCGCACAACTACACAGCATCAATGTATGTGGTGTTCAACAATGCATTTCGATTTTCCTGTTTGCCTGAATTATCAGCTTCTGCGTTTCACAGATTTCAGGTTCCCTCAGGTCGTATGCAAGCTTTCAACAGTGATTGCACAACACATCCGTAAACAAGTTCTAACCGGTAAAAACAAGAATTAACGGGTGTGGAGCGAAATTTCTGGCATATTGTTTGTCAGTTATTTTGCTTCTCAGAGTAAAGGAATGAAGTTTGGCGTTTATTTTTTTGATGTGTGTTGTGTAAATTCAAACTTTTTTTGGATAGATGTCAGATACCAACAACAAGCTACAGTACGGAATAACTATAACTTTGGACTTAGACCTCAATTCTTTTTCTTTTCCTCGCCCTAAAGCAAACCTAACCTAGACACCAATCCCTAAGCCCTAATCATAAGTTTTCTCAGCGTATTTGATGTGTAGAATATTACTCTGCGCATGCGCACATGGCGTGTAGTCAGGAATATCGCTCGGCATGGGTAAAAACGAGAAACTCGATCGATAGCTTCTGAACGCACTGGCGCGTCTGCAAACAAACAAAGACATGGTGGAGCGAACAAAATCCTCTACCGCAGGGTTGAGATTTCCAGTGAGCTTTCCGAGACAGACGGTGGTGTTGGTCCGGATCGGTCCCTGGTCGTCTCTCGACTGCAGTCGCGCAAAGTGTTTCATCAGTTCGTTGTTCAGGTTGTTGTCGTTCAACTTGGGAGCGAGCAGCAGCATCCCCTGCATGCGCAGAAGATTGCTGTCAAGGTTACGAAAATGCACACCACGTAACTCGTTCTAAAGATGCCGTGAGGCGAACATGTCTCAAGACGTAAGCAATGTTCAAAGATGTAGATTCAAAAAAATACCATTCGCCAGAAATTCTTTTGTTACGTCGAAAAAACCTAAAGAAATTTTTCGTATATTTAAAACCTAAGTCTTTCTTTGTTTTTTTTCAGAATTAGTTTTTCAAAGTTTATGGTGAAAGTTGATCGATAGTAAACCTCTACACATCACGGTCATCATCATCAGTTATTGATGCAACCTTGCCCTTCTTAGAAACACCGCCTTTTTCTTCAACACATTGTTGCCCCCAAAGTGTTTACTCAGTGCACATACCCAGAACGAGATTCGAACCCCAAACCTTCAGCACGCAGCCACAGAGCAGGTGCAGACGCGGCTTACATACCTTCACAGACTGTTCTCGTATCGCAGGGTTAGTGTCCATGAAGCCGGTGACCATGTTGGGAAACACTTGCGAATTGACAACCTGAAGAAACAAACGATAATCCAATAATGCCGCTGTTTGAAGTTCGTTAACTCACATCTTGATATCGGTTGGATAGTTTTGGCGGGAAGCCCAGTTAAATGAAGCTTTGTCAATTTAAATGTAAACACAAAGCACTACAAAGAAATTGTCGACACATGTGCGAAACCAAAACAGATAGAAGCTCTCGATTCACTTCTGAAGCACTTTTTCACAACATGGTGTCCAGGTTTTTAAGCTGAGCTTTAAACAATGTTTGAGTCGTCAACAATCCCTTGAAAAGGTAAAAGGTTTATGCCATCAACAATCACTTGAAAAATGTTTATGTGGTCAACAATCCCATTAAAAGATTATGCCGTGTACAATCACTTGAAATAAAGTTTATGTCGTCAACAATCAGTCGAAGAACCGAGGCAGAAATTACCGATATAACAAGTTTCCTACGGTTACCACTCACCGGTGGTTGCAGATGCTCAACAAACAGTGGCAACTGCCTCAAAAGATGTATTCTCGTCGCCCGGTCGGTCGAAGAGAAGAGTTTAACAACGCAAGGTACGATCTGTGCCTGGTATTCTGTCGCATCCAGAAGCTTTCCCAACTGCAACAGCCACGGGTGGTTACATTATCAGCTGTCCAGGAACAAAAGATTAAGGAAAACAGATGAAACGTGGTGCGAAGTGAAAATAGCAGAAGACTGGAGCTTTGCTGAGAAGATTCAAATGTCTGGATTTTTAACTTTGTGCTATACCAGGTTATGGTGAGGCAAAAGCTCCACGATGGCAGAAAATAAGCTGGGAACATTTTGAAGTGCGAAGTCAGTTAACCTGAGTACAGGAGCGTTTAACCAGTAGCAAGGAATCAACGATTGATCAAGCCTGTGCAGCCGGAATTCAAATTTCCAGTTCAGGTTCCAGGCATCTAAGTTTTTTAGCTCCGGCTCCAACATCTAGAAGTTTTGGGTACCGGCATAATTTGGTCGAAAAAACAGAAAAAAACATTTTATTACTTGTGTTACTCGCTTGCCTCACACACTATCTCTGTGAAACCGGAACCTAAACTTCAGGGTCCGGCTCCACCATCGAAAAGTTATAGGACTCCGGCTCCAGCCTTCCAAAATTGCTTGGGCTCCGACTTCACAGCCCTGCTATTGATTTCGGTCCGTGGTCCCCGTAAAAGGGTTCGGAAATAAGTTTGTGGGGGTGCTTTCCATTGATGACCAGTGGCACGATCCGGTGACAGGCGCACGGTAAACGGTACTGCATCATTTTGCGGTTGCCACCAATTATATCTTTGCACTTATTCTTAGTCGCATACATTTGTATATAAGATGCAATCATGCGTGTCTGAGTATACAAGGTGCAGTCATGCGTGTCTGTTCGGTTCAAGATTAACCAATCAACGAGTTAGCAGTTTGAAGTCTGATTTCACCAACAACATACTTCGGAATCATTCTCGAAGTGCATGAACTTGTGGTAATCGTATTTAGCTGAGAAGGTCAACTACAACACATCTAATGCACGCACTTGCTGGCATCTTCTATACTTAACAATTACTTCTGTTATGTAACCATGCGCGCCACTGCGCAATCTCTACTTGGGAACAGGTGATTATTGATCGCATGCAGGAGCTTACATACGCCACAAACGTTGATCGCGAAACAAAACAGACAACGAAACACGTTTTTATTTAACGCAACGCTTTGATTTCGAAACACAACAAATCTGATGCATTTCGCTTTGTTCCAAACAACGGCTCCCGCCGCACATTCGTTCAATCAGGGCTTTGTCGGGAGGCTTGGGCCACGTGTTACTTTGAAACTCTAACAATGCGATTTGAATGAATCGTTAACATGTTCGTGAAACACACTTAAAAACATTCGAAATAAAATATCAACAAAGTAGTTGTTCAATCAACGCGGTCAAATACAATTTTTAAGATGTTCGGCGAAGGAGTAAATCTATTCACATCATTTCGTAAAATGCCCACAGCTACGTGTTTTAAGAAGTATATATGAATCCAAACAACTTGAGAACCACTATCCCTGGCCTCCATTTAAAAACAGTACCTTTTCTACAGTTGCATCAGTGTTACTAACAGCACAAAACATGTTGCGAACTAAACCTAAATAGTTTCAATGACGAAACAATGCAAATAAATGCGAATTGTTACACAACGATGCGAACAAACGAGCTCAACAAAGAATAATTAACACGTCACCTTGAACAGTGGAGGCAACACTGCAGGGCCACCGTTCCCGAACTGGAAAGCGTTCAGCAACTGTGGGAGGATTTTGTGCTTGCTGTAGGTTTTCGGGAAATCGTCCAAGTACTTTGTGAGGTCGCTGAAGAAGGAAGCGACTTCGTGGGCGTCTTTTATCTGCAAGTTGACATCAAAGCGGAAAAACGAAAGTGCTGCCGGAGTTATATAAGACCGACGATGGTGCAGTTTTCAAATGAGACACACTCCAAGATATGACAAAATGTTAGATACCGGTGACTTGCAAGTCCAGCACTACCTCGGATATCTCAAATAAGGTTTGCCAATGCGCTGTCAAAACAGCGTAACAATATGTTTGCACCTTCTGACTGAGGAATAAGTGTTAGCAAACAAAAAATGTGTCATAAAAACAGTTTAGGTGTTTGGCAAATATTCAATGAGATCGTTCGTTAAGAAATTTATTGAGGAAATGTGAATAAAACGCAAAAAAGAGTTGAAAACTTGGTATGCATAGCAGCCGTGGAAAAAGTAACGAATTATTAAGGTTTAAATAAAGCAAACAAAAATTCCAATGCAAAAGGATTGCTTCTCGAACATTGGACCAAATGACACTTTATCGCACTGAGATGGGTTTGGAGCACAAAGTGCAAGTGAAACTTTAAGTTACCTGTATCTCCTCTAAAAACAAATTAGTTTGAACGAAATGGTTATTCATGAAGCCGTTTTGCATTTTACAAGCTTCCAAGAACTTTTCGGGACTTGGCCGTAGCGATGGATTGGCTGAAACAAGCTCGCAGTAATTTTTCACCAAATTCTTTGGTATCTGCAAAAACGATAAGTTTTCAGTAAGATTTGACAATGACGCATAACCTGAAACAAAAAGCACGTACTTTTCCAATCACTTTAAGCGACGACGATCGTGGGAGTTGACCGTTGAATGTCTCCCAGACAAGGCATCCAAGACCCCACATGTCCAAGGACCTGCAATTACGCGTAAACATACGACTACTATGCGAAAACAATGCAATTGAGCAAGTACAGGTGATTGTATACGAAAGCAAAGCAAACACAAAGGGATTGTACGAAAACACTAGTTGATTTCTATTATCTCAAACACAAGGTGATTATGCGAAAACAATGCACTTGAGCAAACACAAGGTGATTATGCGAAAACTACAGTTTATTTATATTATTATCTCAGCACTGGCGCTGCCCAACACCCCGACCCGCTTACCAGGGGTGACTTTTCTGACGCTTCGCAGACGAATTGTTCCGTTCCGGGGGTTCGTATTTTTCGAGACCAGGGGGGTACTTTATTGGGGGTATATTGCTGCCTTCTCCCTTGCTAGGATACATGAAATCGACGCCACCTGAAACATCATTGTCGCATTGCAGAGAACAACGTCCAACATATGAAGTCAAATACCATCTATGTGTTAAAGCGTTTATGGATTGACACGCAAAAACACGGGTAGATAATGAAGGCGAATGCGACAAAAAAACAGCACTGACAGTATTTGCACGGGGTTAGGCTTTGCACGGGCGTTGCAGCTGATGCTTCACCGGCAAAACTTCTTTGCTGATTGTGCAAACACCATAATTACAAGCAGAACACATATAATGACATACATGACAAATGGTAAATTTTGATAGTTTGGTGGAATTCTTTCTATAAAATATCTTGGTGTCAAAGGTAAGCGTTGCGCTAGACCCTGCAGTTGCACATGTAAACACCATTCAATTACAATTCGTCAGTTTTAACGCACTTAATTTATTGCCTGCACCAACGCGAGAGAGAGCGTAATATACAAATAAAATTTACGACATTAAAACTCTTTTTTAGGAGCTAATATTGTTAAACATGAAAAGCTTATCACCACCAAATTAACCATCCGATTTATCATCCTAAGTAAATCAAAACAACACAATCAAGAACATTGCAGTACTTCCTATCTCACCTAGTTTCCATTCTCCTGCTCTATCCACAAAAACCGACGACATACATACATTGTTGTGCACCATGTTAGCAGAGTTGACCAGAAAACTAAGTCCTTTCTGTAAGAGACAAAACGTTATACTGCTTTAATAATTAGCATGTTGGCAATGAGTTACCATATCACGAAACAACGAAGCGTAATTCCGACATGGTATTAGGGGGAGAACGAGGTGTCAATTCTAAGGAGAACCGAGAAAGCTACGGTAAGATCGATGTGTGGCTTGAAACTGATCGACAAAAAGAACACTGATGAACATACCGGGATTAGGAGAAAGTGTGACAAATCTGGCAAAGGCGAGTGGGGTGCGATGGTACGGGCATGTTTTGAGGAGAGATGAGGATGATGCATTAGTAAATGAGCTGAGATTGCAGGTGGAGGGTCAGAGAAAACGAAGACGACCAGGGAAGACATGGAGGGGGCAAATAGAAGAGATTAGAGGGATTGGGTTGCGGAAGAAAGACGCCGTTGATCGAGCAATATGGAGAAGTAAACCCGATCATGCCAGAAAGGAGGTAAATCCAGCCACCCCCGTTTAACGGAGACATAACCAGGTCAAAACTAGACTACTACTTCTACTTAAAAAAACAACAAAAAAAACTGGCATCAGAGCTCAATTGGTGAATCGGCATGGCGATATAAAGATCTGTGGCTTTGCGCAATGCAAAAATATTGGTATTCGCCAAAATGCGTCATTGGTCGAGCTCTAAGTGAGATAGAAAAAATAAAGCACGAAGGAAATCACAATGAAAAAACACAGAATATTTAAATTTGGACAGTAGCTTCAAAGTAAAATGTCAGTTAAAAACACTCACCTAAATATTACATTTTCAAGTCGTACAAATTCACAACATCGAGTTAGTTTTTACGCTGAGTAAAATATTTTCCAGTTTAATTTGATATTTTTCTTATGCAGGGCTGCAGCCGTGTGAGAAAAAGCATCTCTGCATTTGACCTTTCTTCAAAAACAAGGCTATTTTTAGTGAAGTCTTACGGAGTTAATCTTTAATTGACAACCTCAATGTTGCAGTGAAGCACATCAAGTTCAAATTCAGCAATACGCATCATAACGCGTTTTGATTCTATGCCTTTTTTGCATGTTGACTTACCAATGTCTGATGCAAACCCCATGATGTAGCCAATGCACTAGCTTCATCACACTCCTTCAAATGGACCGCCAATGGTACTACTGGTTCAGTGACTAGGTAAATGCACTTGTCCGTTTCCAAGCTGCAACATAAAAGATCTAAGGTTAAAGTTTCCATAATTTTATATGTCACTAAAGTCTAAATCTATTACAACATTACTGTAACTGATTTCACAAGGTTTGCCAAAAGAATTTTAAAAAGGTGAACAGGGGTGCTGGTCCACTAAAATCACTGAACTATTGTGTCATTCCTCCAGACAACAATTTGGTTTGTTCTTTTGCTCTGCATCCAAGTTTTACATGTATTCCAAACAACGCTTTTTTCGAAGAAGCATTTCAAGCATTTGATGTAATCATGCTTACTTTGTAATACGAAATCATTATATTCATTAGCCTTTATTAACAGAACAAGTCACTACAACTCCCTTGTCGTAATACTGTGACAAGGAATTAATACATTAAATATTGTATATAACACACGTCTTTAAGAAATATATAACTATAATACTTCAGTATTAAACTATTTTTAATATTTCAGCAAAGTTGTTTTTCAGTCAAAAATACGCATGATTTTTTTTCTGCGATGGACATTTTCATTTTCAATTGCAAACAAACATTGTAAACATGCTCAACAAGACAATGAACAATATTTACTATAATCTGAACAGCAATAGCAATGCGAGAAAACCTTTTTCATAATCCACAAGCAAAAGCAAAACTAACAAAGCAATGAGATGAAATACACTATGTGATTCAGATAAATTACTTCCACCAGCAATATCCACATTGGGAGCTAGTTGAACTTGTTTGAAGAATTTCAATATGGGTTAGTTTCAGAATCAAGTCCGGTTTCTACAGATGTGGAATTTCCTGGTTGAAATCAAACTTGGTCTCAAATCCTTTGAAGCCTATTGGGCATAGACTCAAGTGTCACTCATGCAGACTGGGATGGGCAAATTGACCTTACAAAACTGGTTTCAACACATTCAGATTTTTTTGGAAACTTCTGCACTTCCCAATTTCCCAGCCTGTACAAATGCTGTTAATTTTTGCTAGTAATAGTGAGTTGTCTGACATTGCATGAAACAAAGGGGCAACCTGACAAAGCCTGTAGTTCCTCACCTTATTGCCACTGAAGCTAATAAAACTGTAATATGTGCTAAGGGCAGTTTAGTAATATGTGCTAAGGGCCCCTTGTTGCAAAAACGTTTCAAAACAAACTGTTAGTTTTGTGCAATGTGCATGTTTGGTATATCATTCTGTAATGTGTGATTCAGTTAGCAAGCTCACTTTATGTCATCTGAGCTTCGAACAGATCCTACACTACGCAACTTGCACAAAATCTGCATAACAGCAAAACTGGTAAAGATTTCAAAAAACATAAGAAAA
>JGI24159J19872_10003945_pt1 | contig 18773 bp, 8 predicted proteins | sample Ectturendosymbi4_FD_19872 | JGI IMG/M metagenome (IMG submission 19872) | reverse complement strand
AAAAAAAAAACAAACTCAAGAATACAATTGAAATTTTGTAATACAAGCTCTTCGCCACTGATCGCTCATAATACAGAACAACATTGTGGCTTTGGTTCTGCTTTAACCCCACTTTGGGAACCAATGTGTTACGTAGACATACTGTGTTTCCCCGATAATAAGACCTAGCGTGATTTTTGAGAATGATTTTAATGTAAGCCTTACCTTTAAAATAAGCCCTAGTTGACTGGTGGGAAATTTAGTTGAGCAAAAACCCCGCTGGAATTTTGGAAATCAATGACCTGCAAGACATTCTAGAGGATGATGATATGGTTGTTCTTGAATAAATTGTTGTTAACGAGTTTCTGAATAAAAAACATGTTAATGATAAGTAAATCTAGAAAGTTTTTCATAATTTCTGTTTATTTAGAAATCTCTTAATTTTTACTGTGTAACTTCATCTTTTGATATATCAAAATAAGACTTCGCCTAAAAATAAGCCCTAGTGTAAACTTTGGAGTGAAAATTAATATAAGCCCTGTCTTATTATCGGCGGAACACGATATTATATTTATGTTGTCCTATAAAATTTTAAAAGAAATCTAAAGTGTTTTACTTAGTATTGAATTTAGGTTTGTTGTGAAGTTTCAGTGTTAGACATAACTTGTCCAACATGGTTATGTTTAAATTAGTTATGTGTGGTTGATCACCTAACAGGTTAGTGATTTGTATTTAAAGGTTCTGTGTTGACAAGTGGTGCAGGTGTTAAAGCACAAAGCATAATGCCTCGTGTACGTAGAAGTCGAAAACAGCCTCCTGAAGGATGGGAACTAATTGAACCAACTCTTGATGAACTTGACCAAAAAATGCGGGAAGCTGAAAGTGAACCTCATGATGGAATGAGAAAAGTTGAAACACTCTGGCCAGTTTTTAAAATCCATCACCAAAAGTCCAGATACATCTATGACTTATTTTATCGGAGAAAAGCAATCAGTCGAGAACTTTATGAATATTGCTTGAAAGAAAACATTGCTGACAAGAATTTGATTGCCAAATGGAAAAAACAAGGTTATGAAAACCTGTGTTGTTTGCGATGTATTCAAGCTAGAGATACAAATTTTGGAACAAACTGTATTTGTCGTGTTCCTAAATCAAAGCTAGAGGCTGGAAAAGTTGTTGAATGTGTCCACTGTGGTTGCCGCGGTTGTTCAGGGTAGTAGTGTTGAATGTAATTTGCTGGAGCAGCAACAACAATTAACAGTATGTGCAGTTACATCTGAAGCAGTCATGCAACTGCACGATGACGCACTGTCACCTTTATGATACTATAGTTTGTTTTCATTGATTTTGTAGTTGGAAAATGGCCATGGCCAGAAGATTTGCAGAATATCTTCTGATTGCAATTATTTTGTATTGCTGTCATAGTTGTGCTGTCTAAATGTTCTCCTGACAGTTATTTTAGATTCTTGACATCATACATGTCATTGTACCTCTAGGTAGACATGCCTAGAATACAGCTTTTTGAGTCTTGATGTGTGTGTTAATTTCACTGGTTCGCCCTAAATCAGTGGTTTTCAACCTTTTTAATGCAGCGACCCATTTTGCAACCCAATTTAACCTAACGCCCCCTTCCAAGAAATTACAGTCAGGCATATGAAATGCAGTTGTTTTGCACAATAGAAAATCACATTGACTAAAAGATAACAAACGATATCACTGTGTTGGACATTGACTCATTTATTAAATTGATGCATATGGCAGCATCGGTGAGTCTGTCTGAGAGACCTGTGCTGTATGCATATCACTCCACAGCACAACTTATTGAAAACTAGAATAACCCCAAGTTAGCCGCCGCAGTCAGATACATAATTTGCAAACACAGCACATTCCTATGTCACAGTTTTTACTAAACAGATCAGTACTGTAATGTCATAGTCACACTTACAACAATTTTGAATAAAAAAGTAGGTTATAAATCAGGTGATCCTATTATATACGAAATATAAAATTTAGAAGTAATTATGAATATTTTTATCAGAAGCTCTCGCAACCCCTAGAAAAAAGGAAAATGACCCCAATTGGGATCATGACCCTCAGGTTAAAAACCACTAACCTAAATGATCATTTACCCAGAGTGGAAACCTTAACATGCTTCAAGTAAATCACCAGGAAATTGATGTATATGGCTGTCAATCAAAACAGCAATTTTCTCAGATTGTCTTGCAGCTTAATTATTGTTGTAATGCATTTTTTAATGAGCAAGAAAACTAAACTTTCCAGAAAAAAAGTACAGTGCACTTGTTTGCAAATGAAGAAAAGTGTCGAGTGTAGCACTGTTTGGTTTATTGCAAAAAATCCGTTCATAATATAGCCTCATTTCTTGCATCATTAAATATTTAAAGTAAGTTCTAGTGAGCAATATGCAACAGACTCGTTATACATAAACATCTGCTGCACACTTAGCTCTGGTATGCCCTTTTCATCTGTTTTTGACTGAAGTTTAGAAGATAAGCATTGAATTTTTGGTAAAGCTCAGTATTAATGAGTTTTTTTTAAGTAGTACTGGATGTAATGCATCATCCAACGCTTTTGACTATGTGGAAATATATATTGCTTCCATTACATTTATATTTGAACGCATTTTGACTAAACTTTGTGTGTACTTGTGTAGACATAGAATAACAAAGTGAAAAAGTTAAGCACAATTTGCTGGAAAATGTTATGTGAAATTATGCTGAAAGTTTCACGATCAACAAGAAGTTTGCTTGGTGTACACTAAGTAGAAATGAGTTTAGCAAATGACTGCTTGCAAACTGAGATAAGCCAAAGCTTGTGCCCAGTGATTTGATAAAAATCAAAATTTTCCCAAGCCAAAGACAACTGAAAACACAGTATTAAACTGTTTTTTTACTAAGTGAAGCCAATGCTGTAGTGCATGTTTTCATAATTTGCTTATGAAACAATAAGGTTGCTATTTAGCCTTTCATTAAAGCTACTTGAGCACCTAAAAGTTTACTACAGTCAGACCGCGTTTATTTGGACTACTTTGTTTTGTCAAATAATGTCGGTTTAGTGAGGTATCCGGATAATTGGAATCAAAATATAAAGAACAAAATTCTTTCCAGGACCAATGCCAACAATGTAAACAAAGGTGGTGATGTGCAGTACAGTAGAACTTGCCTTAGAAGCAGATGCTCAAAGGGACAGAAGAAACTGTAGACTTAGACAAAATGTCAACTTGCAAATATGTAGACTGCATGTGGAACATGACTAAATGAAGCACTATATTTTTTTGTTTATCAGAAGATCTGATTGTATTGTTACGGCGCAAACAGTCAAAAACCAGAAACACGTTTCACTCGACAGCCCCAGCACCAACTAACTCCGCAATTGTGATGCGTGCTACAAAGTTTTATCGCAAGCCCACCTTAGGCTGGAAACGCTCCACTTATTGCAGAGCGAGCGCGGCGTATTCCACTACACTGATCAATATGCGTAAGCTAGTATGTTTTCAGAATCAGATTAAATGCGAACAAGAACTGTACAAACTGCGTCCTGCAACTTCTGCCACTGTTGCATTCATTGTGCGTAGAAAATTGACTTTCGCGCTTCCATTGTCATTTAATAAACAACTAAATAACAGTTGGCGTAATCAAGTTTAGCATTTTTTTCTATTGATTTGACATATCCGTTAAAAGAGGTGAAATGCAATGGGGGAAATCTCTTGCTACCAGTTTGGTGTCAGATAGCGGGGATTCCGATTTTTTTGGAGTTCAGATAAATGAGGTCTGACTGTACTTATGAGGAAAGTCTGAAAAGCAGTTTCTATGCTAAAACAAAATTTGCTAGAGCATAAGATTTTTGTAGGAATGGTGTTTCCAAGCTAATACTTTAATTAAGTGCAGACTTATGCACTTCCATTCTGGACACAAGTCACTGATTGTGTTGCAGTTACCTTGAAAAATCAAGGATTTCTATGTATATATGTAGGAAATCATTTTTTGCTGTAGTCACAGGGCCGGCCTAAGCCGATGCATCTGCATTGGGCCCCGTGCCATGGTGTTTAAGTAGATAGTTCATTTTTTCCAGGTACTGCTTGCGCTAAAAAATTCAGTAGAAACGGCTTATAAATCTCATTGTTAACAAACAATGCTATAGTTACAACTGACGATGAATTTCCTCTCGGACGTTAGCAAACTTGCTCCGTTCTCGTGCTAAGGCTTTATATCTGCATTCTACCATGGTCGTATAGCAGGTCTGTAACCAGCTTGAGACACTAGGGGCTGTAGTATTTTCTGAGAGGGGCCCAAATTTTTTGCACTGTGTCCAACAGTTTTAAACTATATCCAACACATTTTTCTAGGGGGGGAGAAAAATTTTTCAGGGGGGGTCAAAGCCCCCTGCGCCCTCTAGTGACAGGCCTATCGTATAGCACTGTTGACGGAACACAATGACGTCATAAAAATCACTGCCCAGAAGGGCCGCATGCCTAGGTCTTGCATTGGGCCCCGCACCTGCTAGGGCCGGCCCTGTGTAGTCATGAAGGTTGTCCATTCATTGGGTGATTATTTTATGGTGGATTTTATTTTGGTATTGATGTATTGTTGAAATTCTTTTGAAACTAGAACCAGTTGGCACTATTAACAATTTTAAGGTATACAAGTTAAAGTATGGTGTTATTACTAAACTTGAGGTCTTGGATCCACCAATGTTGTATGTATGGTTTTATCACTTGTTGCATTTGATGTAGATTGGAGTTCTTTGTGACTAAACAGGTGCTTAATTGTATGGAAAGTTCAGAAGATGGTTTATCAAGTGAAGTTCGCATCAACATTAGTCATGCAGACAAAGATGATAAAGGTGTAAATGTTGTAATTGTGCCTGAGAATATCTTGCAAGCCATAACAAATTCTAGTGATGATGGGCATGCAATTCCTGAAGGATTTTTACCTGATTACAAGCTTCAGTCATCCAGTCAAGATGTAAGCAGCAGTGAGTTCGATGTAGACCAAAATGCTTCTGAAAATCTGTGGCTCTTGTTTCCACCTGAGGCATACACAATCAATTCTGAACCTGTTGGAAACATTGATGAAACTGTTTTATCTGAATCAAATTCAGATGAAGTAACTGTGTCATGTATGGTGGTGAATGCTGACCAGCAAGAAACAAATTCAGCAAGCAGTTCTGATATAAATGCTAGAGTGGATGTACCTTTATTTCAAAACTGCTTGCTTTTCACAACACGCGACTCTGAGCTTTTGCCAAATAACCATCAACTACCTGAATTGTCCTCACCTCTTAAAATTGTCCATGAGGATGTTTTTGAACCTTCAAGCAAAACAAGTGAGGAAAATTTTTCATCCTCTTTACTTGCCCAAGTGGTAGATAAATCTTCGGTATCACAAACTGATCAGTATTCTCTTCTTGGTAGTACTGTTTGCTCAACTCCTACACACAGTCTTCATGAAGGTAAGTCAGTAAAGACTGCAGATAAGGCTACAGACACTGATGATGCAAAACTCATTCATAAATGCAGTGTTGAAAGCTGTGGTTTAGTTTTTACATCTCAACACCAATTGCACAAGCACACTGCCACTGTTCATGAAAAAGAGAAAGTGTACAAGTGCAGCTACACCAACTGCCGTTGGTCCTTCAACACGCCTTTCAAATTAAGAAGGCATATGAATTCTCATTACAAGCGCAAACCCTTTGTTTGCGATTATGTTGGTTGTGGCAAAGCATTTGCTTATAGTTACAACTTGACAGCTCATTTGAAATCTCACTCCCAGCCTCGTGTAATGTGCCATATATGTTCCTTTTCCGCTGGAAAGCGAGATCTTGAAATCCACATGCGCAAAGTCCACAATGAAGCTCCATCATTTCTCTGTTCCATCTGCAAGCAATTATTTCATACCTTACAAGCTTTGACTATGCACAAAAAGTCTCATGACCCTCATAAAGTAGAACACTCTTGTCCATTATGTGGAAAAACATATTCCAAACGATGTGAGTTGAAAGAACATTTGTATATGCATACTGGTGAAAGACCATATCAGTGTGATCAATGTGAATGGACATTTACTTCAAATTCCAGGTTGACAAGACACAAAAAGCTTCATGAAAAGAAACGGTTTGTATTTGTTTGAACGTGATACATTTTTTGTGCGCAAATTTTGTTCTGTAGTTTAAGTGGTTCTCCACTTTTTGTAAGTAAGCAAGTTACATGGTTAAACAGACTTTTGAACCAGTTGCAAGTGTTCCATTTGTCTCAAAAACTTCTTTGTAATGCTGTTTTTACCAATTCTTCCCCTGAGACAATTTTTTTGCTGAGAGCTGACGATTTTGTATTCCCTCCTAGAACAAACTGATAAGACATGTTCTTGTGAGAAGAACTCATGCTTAATTTGTTGTACTGTAAGTGCCATGACATCAATGCAGTTGACAGATTTAAAGGTTCTGTGGTTATTTTTGTTGCTTGGTTTTGCTAGAAATTTACCAACGTATCCAAGTGAGGGTCTGTCAATTGTAATAGATACTTGAAGCACAGCTAAATTGGTTAGCATACAATTGCTAAAAAAGTATAAAAAATCACTCAAGAACTTTAGGGTTTGATGGTATTTTTGGTATGTTTGCTTGAGCCAAGTGTTGTTTAACTTTCCTTCACTGATGCTATCGTCAAGCACTTAACGTCTTCTTTTTGAGCTTCAAAACTGTGGTTTAGGTGTAAAATTTTGCCGCTACAGCGTTGCCTAAACCATTTAAGTAAATTCTTCACCTGGGATAGTTACGAGGTTTATCAGCAAATTCCATACTTTATGATGACACAACCCTACTGGAAATTCTGCTACTGATAGGTTATTATATATTTTGCGAAAATCAGCATGGCATTGTTTTTTTCCTTAATGTCACACTTATGCATTTTTTGTACTGTAGTTTACTTTAGTAAAAATGCTTACAAGCTTTTTTTCAATTATATCAGGTACAATTGTTCAGTGAATGACTGCCCAAAGCAGTTTCATCGTTTGGATCACTTGGCTATTCACCTCAAAAAATCTCATGCAGAAGATGCTGAAGCTCAAGGAAGCAACTTCCACACGCTACTTTCTATGGCAGCTGGTGAGCCACCTGAAAATAGCGATTAGTTTGATGTATATGAACTTTACATCATATAATTTCACCGAACTTTGTGCAACTTTGTAACGGAGTGGACTATCGTTCGAGTCAATATTTTATGATCAACACAAAAATAGTGAAATTGTAGGCTTTGGTGTAACCGGTTAGAACCATTGCATGATTGGATTTGGTGGCAACCAGAGGGATTTAAGTGGCTCGCTACGACGTTAAACCAATGATTTCAACACAGTCCAAGTGTGCTGCAATTTTGCACCAAAGCAATTTAGACTTTGGCGCAATGGTAATTTTCTTGTATCTTACTCATCCACAGGAAAAGATGCCAAACTGCATGTCTGCGACTCGTGCAATTTTAGTTGTTTATCTCCACACGGTTTAGTGAAGCACAAAGCTGTATGTGAAGAAAAAAGCAAGTTGGAAAGTAAGTTTTGTTTTCTTTATATACCGTCCGGATTTCTATCTTAGCTGGCAGTAGAGGGTTGATAGTAGATTAAGTGTTTTAATGCGGTCGGTACGTTACAGCTGACATATTGGCGCAAGATGGATTTATCGAAACTTCCTTGGTTGACAACGAAGTGATAATCACGTCTGATTACGACGAAAAGTCCACTGTCGATGCGAATCAGCAGGTGAGAGTGGCAGCTCCAACCTCGTCGACTGTTGAGGTTGTGTATAAAACCGCTTTGTATTGAATTACTTCAGACGAGCGTTGGCGTCAACGCAAGCGCAAAAGGTCTTGACAACAGCTCCGACCAAGTAGCAACTGCGTCAGAACCGCTTCCACCCTTCGTGAATAACATTTCACTATGTTCGGATCCCAGACGAGCGTCATTCGTGCAAACTAGTGTTCCTTTAAACACGGCGTTATCAATTTCCAGCGATGACGGTACGGATGACTATTTCATGCAATTTTCCTTAATGCTGTTATTGTAGAAACAACTGTGATAAAAGGACAATATTTTGGTTTGATTCATATTAAACTAGCAATTAGTGTCCTGCTGTTTGCTGAATTGAATGGATGGCCGAACACCATTTTCTGGTGGGTGAAAATCCGCTGAGCCTTTTTAATGAAACAAGTGGTATTGTTCCAATGGGCAAAACCTCCTGTAAGAGACATTTCAATTCTGACAATTAAAAATAAACAAGCTACTGTGCAGAAGGCACGGCGAACAATAAGAAATAATTTAGATTGGAGATTAGGTAGATGAAAGCAATGAGAGCGCTCCACATTAAAAAAAATTAAAATTTTGAAAAAGTAAGATTAGTGAGCTTGGGACACAGATTTAAATGTTACCGCTCGGAATTCTATCTGGCCAATAATATGGCGCCACGCGTATTCAACAATTTCGTTTTCTGCGTATGCGTCCCCCCTACATCATCTCAAGTGAATTCTAAACAGCAAAAGTTCCGAATTCAGATGTGAATAATGTCATTGACGTTGAGGACGGTTTGATTTTCAAAAAATACGACATGAGGTTACTGAATCCTAGAATGAGCTTTTGTGGCTTTGGTAAGCACCAGGGGCATAACCAGAGGGGGCCAAGGGGTGCACAATTCCTCTGGCGCCGAATCTCCGCTGGGAACGCCGCTAAGTCCTAACAATATCACAAGTACTTTTTTCAATACAGTACAATTGCTTCCGAAAGACCTCAGGTTCGAACATGGGGGCGCCAAGGCGTAATCCACCCGGACTGATTATCTTATTAAGCCAATTCATCCTGGAAACAAACCATCTTATAGAAATTGAACCAAGCACGAGACCCTACTGCCCTCTTACGGCAGAATGTCTCAAGATATCCGTATCCAGAATGATTTATCGCTCAGAACGTTGTGTCCCTATACCACCAGCGGAACCAGGGATATCTAGAACTCGGGAGTTCTTAACTCTGAGCGGAACAGCTGATAGTGACCAAGACTGCTGTTTTGTTTCTCTTGAAGGATGTAGGCTATTATACTTCTTAGAATAAGAACACATGAAGTTTGCAGACTATTAATTTACCTGAGGTCACTTTTTGTTTTGTTTCTATTTAAAATTTGCATTTTTACTTGCTTTGCAGTTGCTGATCAGGTTCAACCATCCGATATGCTCAATTCGTACGCAGCTGTCAGCACTGACATGACAAGTCTTGCGGTTTTAGGGAATCAAACTTTGAAGTCAATGGTATGGTAATGTTTTTCTTGACATCAGCTTATCAACTTATTACTGAAACTAAGGGGCTTTCCGTCCCAGAGAATTTGCGAGTTTTTTTCTTACCATGGTTCATTTGCGACCGCATGGTTGTCGGAATTCGACCTTTTCTCTCTCACAAAACCCCAAGGTAATGGTAAACTTAAATCGAAATTTTAGATTTTACCAACTTTTGGATTTTTACACACGCAACAAATAAAAAAGCTGTTCGGAGATCATTCCACTACGTCAGTGGTTCCCAAATTATGGGTTGCGACCCAAACAAGGGCCGCGAAGGGTCAAAAAATGGTTCACGCCTAGGCGATCCAAATCTGAGTTGTATGTTTTCAACGTTACCACTACTTGTCTATGTCTGTCTGCAGCGTAGGTTCTTGAGCAGAGAGTAGATCGCTGACACTGAAAATTAACGTTCTAGCAACTTACTGCCAACACTCATCCATGCAATCATTTTTCTGCGCTGTTTGAGGTTTGGGTCGAAACCGCCATTTTTGCCAGGTACGTAAGCTGACCTTTCTGGTGGGGTGTTCACTGATACTTCAATAGGTGGTCATTTTTACTTGGTGTAGGCTGTTCGTGACGTCATGCTACGACGTATTATTCACATTTCCAAGTAGTGTTGTACAGAACAACATAAACTACATCTAAATCCTCAAAGTTGAAATAACCAAAATGTTGTTGAAACATGGATTAACATAAATCATTGGTAGTAAGCACACAACACAACCAAACGTTCAAAATTGTTGCAGAGCTGCAATGTTTCAACTTATCCCAGGCTCCAATTCAATTTATATCACTTTTCCTAATCTCTACAGCAGCAAGTAAAGTAGCTATTTCTCTCCTCTCTAGCTGTATAGTAGTTCTGGTCAGGGCTGTGGAGCCGGATCCCAAGCGATTTTGGATGATGGCTGGAGCCGGAGCTAAAAAATTTTTGGTAGTGGAGCAGGAGCCTGAAATTTGGGTTCTGGTTCCACAGACATAGTTTGTGGGGCAAGCGAGTTGTACCGTTATGAGCCCTACAATGGTTTTTAGTTTTCAATGCACCAAATCGTTTTGGAGCCGGAGNCAAAAATTTAGATGCCNGGAGCCTGAAATTTAAGTTTCGGCTCCACAGCCTTGCTTCTGAAGTGATAAGTTGATGACTGCTGCAGACTTGAAGTTCGAGCGCTTGAAGTTTGCCATTTTATTCGCGATTGATGATATGTGTTGGGTAAAAAGCTAAGATAAATGCACGTTACCAGAGGATTCAAAAAATTAGGAACAAAAGTTTCATTCACCCGGTTAAGAAGAACTGGCGTAACACACAATAACGTTCTTTGTACTTGGTCTTCTCCAACGTAAATTTCCACGTTTCGTTGGGCAAGAAACTTAATAACAATTGCCTCTGCTAGTGATCGTTTGCAATGTGAGTAATTGGTACTTCCAATTTACGGCAGCAATTAGACAACCGGAAACAGTAAATTAGGGTTACCGTATCTTAAAATGCAAAATTCCTGATAGTCTCAATGGTTACTTTTTGCAACCGCAAACAAGCGCTATGCGGCATTTTTCAATATGTTCTTGCAACTACCAATCCACCGCAAAAGTTGAAGTTCTTATCTTCACAGCACATACACATTGTTTCAAGTTAAACGTAATTTACTAATTGTCAAAATTCCGGACATTAGAGCATTTAAAAAAATTATTTCCAGACACAAATTTTAACACCGAAATTCTGGGCGTATGGCGAACCCTACGTGCTGTAAATGCCGTCAGCTGCAGCGGGTCAGGTGTATGCTGGAAGGTGTGCACCGATGTATAGCGCATCACAAGTCCGCAATTATTCTAGAGTTGGATTCGATATTCTGGATTCGAAATAAAGATTTCGGAATATTCCAGAACCTCTTAAATGTTCCGTAATGCACATCCCTACTTCCGACACAATTCGATTATTGTATGCAAGTAAGGTCAGAAAGAGAATCTATTAAATGTGGACACAGTAGCCTGACCTAATGTTAGAAGTTAATTCCCTCATGGGACGCAGTTACAAAGCTTGCTCTTCCGTCAAAATGCCAGACTTGTTTTTGTAAAAATGGCATTGGAGACCCCACGTACAGCTTGTGTTTTCACTCGTTACGTGTGCACTGTGCAATCTTGGCAGTAAGCCCCACTCCTTGCTCAAAATGTTAGACTGGTGGAAGATGTTCGTGCTTCCGGAAACAAATAACAGCCTCGTGTTTGTTCATCGCGAAAGAAAAAGTTGCTCCTGGTCAACGAGCTATCCCCTGCCCTGCTGCCTTGATAGTAAAATGAATGTAATTGCAAACTTGTAGCATTTATTCGGTTTCCTCCCGCTTCCAAACATCTTTAACCCTAAATGAATTCGCTGCAAAATTGGTTAATCGAAAGATTGTGCAACAACTGTGTAGTTACTGTTGGATATGGACAAAAATGAAGCGTAAATATTTCGCAGACTGCAAATTGCGACGGACAAGAACACTTCCTGTTTGAAGATGAAACGTCGTCCGTAACCGTTCCCTTGGATTCCAGTGGACAATTTTCAAGCACTACAATCAACCTGAGCGATTTGCAGTAGTTTTTAGTTTCTACGTAGGCTATTCTGCGAACATACTGCTTTAATTCAGTAATTGTCAGTTGAATTCATTTTGTTATGGAAGATCCACATAAGCTTTTGTAGCGTTGTTTATCTAATCATGTTCGCCGCATTCACAAGCACCTGGCATGTGCAACCAGCTATTTCCACATCTTGAAAGTTTGTAGTCGTTCGAGACGTGATGTTGCCAGCATTTTAGACTAGGGATTGTTTCCATTACATCTGTCTGAACGAGAGCAACGTGTTTAATTGTGTGTGCTTGACACAAAAAGTATTGTAGGAATCGTCACTATTGTAACATTTCTGTTAGGAAAAGAATCTGCATTGATAATGCTTGCTGTCAGTGTGATAGGATTATTATCATCGTACAGTCATTTGTTTTCAAAAAATACTATATTACTGTATGATGTTACAACAAACCTGGTGTTTCTTGTTACCCGCTGGTTTACCACTGTCAAGCATCCCAGTCCGTTCCGGTTGCTTATGGGATTGGGTAAACCTATCGTGTTTCAACCGGTAAAGCTTACGACGTCGTGAAGGGCCTGAAATCAGCGGTAAAATCGGTGCAGACCAGAATCCTGAACTCCCGTGGCTATGGGTTGTACCCGAAGTATATACGACCACACTGAAACAAGAACGGAAGGTGGATAACCGTAGTGTTCAGAAACGGGTTGCCGGAGTGGATATCCGCCGCATAATTGCTTAGTTGAGACGTGAATACATTCATAAATCACGGTTGAAAATGGAATTGATTTGAATAACCTACGGAGATGTCAAAATTGCGTTTAAACTTGGTAGCAAAAATATAGGACGGGTTGTAACAGGTATTAAGTTTTTTCCAGGGCTGTGCAGCCGGAGCCCAAGCAATTCTGGATGGCCGGAGCCCAAAAACGTTTAGATGGTGGAGCCGGAACCTGAAATTTGGGTTCCGGTTCAAGCGAATTATGCAAATAATACAATGTTTTTTCTGTTTTTTGGACCAAATTGTACTGGAGCCGGAGTCAAAAATCTCAAGATCTGGAGTCCGAAATTTGAGTACCGGCTCCACAGCCCTGTTTTTTTCTCCAACCTATTTATTCTAATAATGTTAGCTTTCACCAGTTAGCTTTTAGTTCATTCAAGGCATTGTCTGCGATGCGTGCTGGCTTGACTACTGAACGACGGTAAGAAACGCGCCAGAAAAAGTGCTACGGTTGCAAAAACAACATTACACTCCCTATTTTTCCGCCTGCAACCTGTACATTGTTTTTCCTGCTGAAAAATTTGGATGACTCAAATTGACTTCACAGCATCATGATAGATTTGACTTGCATAAACGCCAGTGATGGTATCTCGAGTCTTTTGTCGAGATTTGCATGACTTCTTCAGTTCTGAAATTTTACATAAAGCAACACGTTTAAAATCAATTTTGAAATACGATTGCAAAATACCCTTTATTTACCTGCAAACCAGAGGTGGTCGGAGTAACGGTTTTTGGATTCCTGGTCATCGAAAACGAGAAAAAAACTCGGAATTAGAAATTTTTCTCACTCTAATTTTCATTAAAATCTCTCCAGAGCACGTCACACCAGTGGCGTGCAGAGGTCTAGTGATGCCGGGGACTGTTTGATTGGATGCCCCCCCCCAGCACATTCTGGTATTGAGCAATGGCGCAGGACTATCATGGTCATTGTTACTGGATATACGATGTTTGTGACGTCACAATATGACGCCATATTCCATTTTGCAAACCAATGTTTTGTCGAAATTTGTTGACACAACATGCATATCCAGGGTCGCCGGAGCAGCGGTAGGGCAGGGGGGAAGCAGTAAAAATGTTGAGGGCAATGGAAACTTCTTAAAAACAAAAAGTTGTTACCAATTATGTTGGTTTTTGTTCATCAACAATGTTGACCTCAAAAGTAGCAGATTATAGAAAATCATTCTGAATTTTTTGGGTGCCCGAATAACTGCAGTAAATTTATTTCAAGTCGATCTTGATAAACCATGAAATTATACCTAAGGTATTGTTATGAAATGGGACCTCCGTCCCCGTTGCACCCCTTTTGAAAGGGCAGAGGGGGCAGTGCTCCCGCTATGCCTCCATTCTCTGGCGTCCTTGTGCATATTATTCTACACGCACCTTCTTTGCTCGTTGTAGGCTACAATGTGTCACTGCGTAAATTACATCAACGGTCTCCTGAGACAAAGCAGTTCATAACTGCAAAAATATCCGGCAACGCGTTAAAACGGGAGTAGAACACACTCAGTGCTTCTTCAGCGCAGTTCACAATGCAAAACACAAGGCTACGCGAATGTCTCGACGAATAGCAGTCGATCAGAATGCATGCGGCGAGGATGGCGGACTCCCAGGGTTGACTGTTTAAAATTTGTAAACTACACAATAATTGAGAGTGCGCATAAAATAAGCAAGAAAATTTTCGTTTTGTTTATGTGGCTGTTATATGTACAACTACTGGGTTGAAGAAAAGGTAAGATACGGGATTGCGTGTGCCGTTATGATCAATCTGCCTGAACCGCCATTTGCTGACGGAGCTCGGAACGAAGCACATATTGCAAGCACAGGTGTGCGACGGTATTAGCACAAAAAACGAAACGGGAAACTAGTGATAACCTACATCATAAAATCAGCTAAACCCAGCACGTTGAAATAGGACAATTTTGAAATTTGACTCAGAAAATCAATTAAAGGTCCATAATTAGCTTCAGGGTCGGTGTAATTGGACCCAACCAAAAAAATACCTTTTTTTAAAAAAAGCGCGCTTAATACGAACCAATAAACACCACTTTTCATTTGAAAAATGTACTATGAAGTTGAAAGTACAATAAGCAGTACAGTTAACTGTGATTTTCTTTAATGAAAGAAAGCGGACAGCATCCAAATTTGAAGGACTTGAAGAATAATTCCAACAGTTTGAGTAAATTCTACAGCTCTGTTAATCGGTATATTTTAACCAATTTTTCTGCCTTCTCTGCATCCAAACTGTTTCTGATGTTGGACCATACCAAACCATATGTTGAAAAAATGCTCTATATAGAATATTGAACTAGCAGGGAATGTTGGCTACATAAACTTGACGTAAAACGGTAGAGTTTGGGAGTGGCTTTTCTCTGTGTGCATGCTTGCTGAAACTTACCACTTTTAGAGTGAAATGACGAACAACACTTCGAAAACAAAGATGAGGTACATGTCTTTACACTCAAATTTGAATGCCATAATAGGTGTAACATATTATTATTGTGTAATTCTGAAAATGGTGATATCGCATGATGCAATAAAAACAATACAGAACAGGGGTTTTGTGTTTTTTCTAAAAAAGTAACAAAAACCTGTTTTCAAAAAAACGGATTAAAAAAAGACAAAAAAAACATTTGAATCGTTTTTTTCAAAACCCGGGTTTTTTCAACCCTGATTACCTTTGAAGTTTTTATCAATCCTCATTCTGTTTTGTCCTGCAATTTATAGTCAGAGCAGTACCTGCCGCTGTTACCTAGAATAATTACACCTGAATAATTTTGGTACGTTTGTGAGGTAATAAACGTATTTCAGGCTTGAGCGTAAACCAGTGTTTCCCAACCTCTAGGTTTGCGGCACCCAGTGGCGAATGCATAGTAATTTGATTTAAGATTTAATGACGTTTTGAAAATGGATTTATAATGATTTAATGACACGTATTTTATCGCGGCACACCTTAGTATTGCAAATTGTGTCCTATAGCAGGGGCATATCCAGCCAGTTAGTTTANGGGGGGTGATTTCAGTGATATTTGGTAGTCAAGTCTCATTACAGGTTTACTCTGTAAAAGAGATGAAGTATGCTTCACAACACTGCTGTGACAAAAGAGTGGACGGCAAAATGGCCTTCTATCGCGAATGCTGTTTTCTGAATTGTTCAAAATAATAGTAAAAAAAGTTACTTTCGTAGGTTTTAGGGGGGCGATCTCCCCCCCCTCCCTGGATCTGCACCTGTCCTAAGGTGCTGCGGCACCCCGGTTGGAAACCATTGGCGTAAATCGTCACCATTCATTGCTTGAAGTGTTGAACGTGAAGCTAGCCTACATGCCTGTATACCTCCAGAAGTCCACTTGATCAACGTATTTTGTGTAGTGATTTTTGTGAAGAAATGTATTATGGCGAGCTAAGGAATTCGTTTTTGTACTGCATAGAAGCAAGATACCTTTGATGCTTACGACCAAAGTTACACATTTGCGCAGCCTCTGTTCAGACAGCAATATGGAGTTAATAGTGTAGTTTGAAGAGTTTATTCAACAATCAAAGCTAAGCGTGTCCCAACCGAGTAGTACAGTTAATGGATTATGGATGTTAATCATGTTGCGTCCACGTAGGTCCCCTTGGTCTATATTTGTCAACATTTATAGCCTAATTGAGATACAAAATGTTATTAATCTAAACATGCGCCATGCACCAGGATATTACAGTATAGATATCAGAAGGTTTATGCATGCGTATTTCGGCCAGTTAAAAGCACGATGTGCGTGCTTTTCACGCATTATTCACTTAAGCGCTAATGTATGAAAACGTTCATCGAGGTGCATTGCAATGATCAGCCTCAGGTTTGTTTCTTCGGTAACGGTGTTTTCATAATGGGAACGACAGGCTTGATTCTGATTTCCTGCAAATTTTTGTTAACATTTGCATTTCATTACAAAATCTCTAAATAATCCTCGTTAATCAAATAACAATAATACCCAATTCCTTTTGTTAAGCTTTATTCGCAAGACACGTCTTGATGAAGTTTATCCTAACGTATTCGCTGCACTTCGGATTATGCTAAACTGCCTGGATACTGTTGCCAGCACTGACAGTAGTTTCAGTAAATTGAATATAATCCAGGATTTCTCAGACGGTGCCCTCGGCCCCCTTGGGGGCCACGGAGTGGTTCTCTGGGGTCCATGAGCAGAGGCCTTCACTAGGTAGCTTTACCGTGATATTGCATAGCCCAAGTGTCACGATATATTAAGTATTCCCCAGTTAAACTTAGAAGGTCACGGCTTATGAAAGTTTGAGAACCACTGAGCTAATCAAACAGGTCTCATATGACAGATAACAGACTGTCTTCATTAGCCATGTTGTCAATCGAAGCTTCGTGTGTGCGATCTCTAGATTTGGATGATGTCATAAAGGCTTTTGCATGCCAAAAGACTCGCTCCAAGCCGTTTTGATACTACAATAATGTGACATTGCTTATAATATTTTCATGGTCATTGTTATATAATCTTTCATGTGTGCTACTGTGCCACTATACAGTGATTTCTTTTGTTTTGCTCTATAACTACGGTTCGCCAGTTGAAAAGCCCTGCATTTTGGGATGGGCCCAGAATTGGGGTGCAACGGAACTGTTCACACCTATTTGCAGTTGTTTGGTGTGCAACTCCATATTTAGATAAAATGTTTGGCATTATTTGCTTAGTAGTTGCTAAATGAATGTGGTTTTATCATTGGTGCGAAACGATTAATGAACTGCTCAAAAATTTAATTAATTTAGGAGTTAATTACCAGGATTCAGGTCTGTGGTGGGTCTTACAACAAATCATAGGTCTACCTTACTCAGTCACAAGCCATTGATAGGTATCAATTTTAAATAGGATATGTTACATGAAAAGGTGAAATTTTAATTTCACCCAGTTGAAGCCATAGGCGTAGCCAGGGAGGCCAAAGGGGCCATGCTCCCCAAGATTTTTAGAAAATATAATCATTTTGTGCTTTGAGAGGCGTTTTTCCAAACAAAATAGTGTTATTCGCCTAAAATCAAACATTTTGCCCCCCACCCCAAATTCCTGGGCTGGCTACGCCACTGATTGAAGCTCATTACATCATCCGAAAATATTTTCTGTTTTTGTGGAATAACGTATGAGTTTTTGGGAACTAATTATAGAATACCAAGCGGTGGCAAATGGGCCCCCTTCAGCTAAGTTCCCCCCCCTGGATCAAACCTCTAGTTACGCCACTCATTAAAGGCCACATTAAAATTACTGAAATGCATAAAGGAAATATTAATCTTACGTTTTGTCCAGACCATATATCTAATGAAAACTTAGTTCACTTTTACTAAAAATATTCTGTGGTAAACTGCTTTTCTGCAGACTCGAGTGAAAACACATTGCCGTTGAAGCTGTACTCTTATAAGTTTTGGTAATTATTTAAAGGGTAGCTCAGGTGTAGTCCTACAAATTTTTCTAATAAAAAATTTTGCATTTTCAAAAGTAGCTCAACTGTAATCGTACAAATTTTGTTAACACAACTGCACTTGCTCCGCTGTAATCTTTAAAATTTTGTATTTACTGATCTTGTTGCAGCAGCTTACAACTTCAACAGTTCTTTAATGTTGCTTGAGTACTTCTGTATATAATATTGATTATTAGCAGAGAATCAAGAGCATTTGAAGACAAGCTGGATTGTCGCTGGTTCATCGTGCAAACACTGTTGCTGGAAGTCCTTGTTATCGTAGGGGAAGGTGGGGTACAGTCGACGCTTTTTTGCATTTTCGACCACTGCTACTTTATTTCAAGTCCAATCAAGCTCAAAATTTGTCACACAATAAAGCAACTATACATACACAATATCATTCCAAAACATGAAAACAACGCCCTTCAGAAATAAGTTTGCAATCAATCTAAAAAGGGTACTTTTTCTGTCAAGTGTGCCCCGTTCCTGGGGCACAATCGACCTGAGCATGGGGTACACTCGACCGGTCAATAAAAAGTTGGGTTGCATGCATTCAGGGATGCAACCAGCTCTTCATTTCGGGGGGGCAATTTTCATAAAATTTCATTCGATGACGTCATCGTGCTTATTCAACCGTGGTACAAATTTTTCGCAAACGTCACAGATAAAGTTCTCTTCGCAACATTTCCGAAAATCAGA
>JGI24159J19872_10003944_pt1 | contig 18774 bp, 17 predicted proteins | sample Ectturendosymbi4_FD_19872 | JGI IMG/M metagenome (IMG submission 19872) | reverse complement strand
AACATGGCTTTCGTGAACACCGTCCTTGTTACATCCATGGACGAACCCATGAAGGTATATCGGATGTAGCTAAATGCGGAAAAGGTATCTTGGCCCACAAGGCAAATAAAATAATACTTTTTACCGTAACACTTTACACTAGTTGAATTAAAAAGTTACAAAACAGTATCGAAGTCGCTTTAAAATATTACCATCGTTGAGTTGGACATTTGCTTTCCAAACCTGGATTTTTCGTAATCGTACGAAATTAAAACAGGCGATGTCAAATTGGCAATTTTCGTGTTTTCTCCGAGATTAACCGCAACCACCTGTAAATCAATAAAATATTTGAATATTTGCATTGAAAAAAGATAGTTTGCTTTTTCAAGAAATACTTCCTGCGAAAACAAACACTAAGCTGCTGTTGTTTACCTACTTGATAAAGCGTAAATTACAAGTAAAAAAACTTTGATCATATAACAAACGCGATTATGAGGTTATATAATCGCGTTAATGTTAACGCTTAATGTTGACGCGATTATCAACATCTTGAGAATCTATGGAAAGAGTAAGAAAGAGGTGGGGGACTTTCCCACAGTATGTAAATCTCGACCCATTCCAACGAATAAACTGACTTTTAAATCTACAAACAGAAAAGCATATGTTTCTTTTTACACGTATGAGATGTTTGTACTAAATGTACCCATTTGCTGTTGAACGTGGATGGAAAGAGGTGCGCTGCTCGGTAAACAATAAAAGCCGCTCTTAATAGCGGCGTCCTTTCCTGGTGCAAAGCTTGATTTAAAGCCACTCTTGGAATTGATATATTTAGTTCGTAAGCGTTGTCATCGCCTTCTCCAGGTAGCACTTCAGGAGCGAACCACACTCTTTTACCGGAAAACGTCTTTGTTTCATCCAACACCTTCGAAAATTTACAGCATTTGATTAAAAACAGTTTTGACATAAACTTGTTGCTTACCGCAGTAAAGTGTGTGTTGGCTCTGCTTTGTGAAACATCATGTAAAAGAAAGTACTTTTTATTCAGTTTTGGGCGAACATAACGATTACCTTATCTAACTCTGATCACAAAAATACAGATTTGCAAAGGTGGGAAGATATGCAATTATTTCCAAAAATTTGTGCCCCTTTAAACACACGGTTCTTCACATTGCACGCACTCAGCTCAAGATTAATCAAACTCTCAAAGAAACAACTTTTTCAAAAAAATTAAAGCTACTTTTAACACGATGTGATCTGTTTCCAGTTCCAGTGATGAATCTGATACGTTTTGCAAAAACACTTTTTTTGCCAGAGTGGTCAGGCTTTTTGCAATTTTTTGTCTTGTGGCAATTTTTTCTTTCAGGTCTTTAGTACTTTCTTCACTGCTTGAGGCAGCTCTTTTCAGAGGAAAAACTTCGGTTGAATCAGAGACGCCGAAAGATTCAGATAAGCGGTCACTTGAAACAACGATATTTCGAAGCAGCTGAGATGGAACCTGCAAAGAAGCGAAGTAGAATCGTTTATTTTTCCTGGTTTCGTTTCTGGTACTGGCTGCTAAAAAGTCAAGCCAAAGCAGGCAACGCCCGCAGTTTGAAAACGTTTGGAGCTGGAAACATTTTAAACATTTCTTTACCGGCATCAATTATTTTAACAGGTAGAAACCGATGCCGATCAAAGTGAAAACAGCCCCAGTAACACTTATTTCAAAACAAGCGCGATACATCAGATCTTAAGAAAAATTACGTAAAGGTTTCATCGTCTAATTTTTTAATTTTAATTATTTTTGAAAGTTTGCAAAACAGTAGCACGTTACTTTAAAAATATGGAAGTATTTCATGATGATGTTACACCAGGGTCTCCAAATTACTGCGCGCGGGCCAACCCCGGCCCGCGAAACCCTTTCATCCGGCATGCGATGCCATTTCATCCAGCCGCAAAAACATTTTTTCAATGATGAAAAAATAATATATTTACGAAAACTTTTTTGATTTTTGGAATGTAACATATCCCAAACCAATCGCATTACGTAACATGTCCAGCCCTCGAACTGTTGTGTAACAGCCATTGCGGCCCTCTGACAAAAATTTTTGGAGAGCCCTGTTTTATACGCTGCTTTTAAACGATCAAAAAGTGTTCTAATCCTCTAAAATGAACACAAAGACACAAGTTTACAACAAACGCTTTGAAAAATTGGTTGAAAGCAACAAAATAATAGTTCTTACTTTATCAACCTGAAAATTTTTTTTGAAAACTATTTTTTATTTTATACTAAAACGGCGTCCAAATCAGTTTTAACTTTACACAGTTTCTTTTTCACAAGCCCAACACCAAAAAAAGCAACCTCCAGCTTCTTTCGCTGAACAACGCTTCCGATACTTGAAATTATCTCTATCGCCTTGGAAGCATCGTCTTCGCTGATTTCGCCACCAGATAATAAAACTTTCAGAATCGCAGAAGTTTTCAAAATCCTTGCGGTGTTTGCCTCTTCTAAGTTAACCTGCGTAACAAAAGTTTTCTGTTTATTTTGCTGCTTTAGAGCACTGCCACTAACCGATGATTAATGCGGGAAATGCTTACGTTTAACACCAAATATTTACTTCAGAAGATCTCAGTACCGAACTACTTTATCATTTCTGTGGGCAAAGTTGAAACAACGGTATGGTGAGCAGCAGCAAGTTCAATACGTTTTAACTGTAGTGGTGTTTCTAATTTATAAATGTTCATTTTTTAAACAAAGCACCCGTAAAATACCAAAATTTCCATTAGAAAATATTAGAAATTCTGAGTTAAAGTAAATTGCGTTGCACAGACCAAAGGTAACTCAAATAGGACATATTAGAAAAGCGTGTATGAATAACTGGTTTGGCCAGGTGTTATCTAAACTAAAACGAATGATCACATCCTACTATCTCAAGGTTAAGCATAATGCTTGAAAAATGATGTCAACATTTCCAAAGTACATCTGAAAGGAACAATTGCAACTCAAGCTTTTGTTTTCAGGACCTTTAAATCCGCAGTCGTAGTGTTGCATGGAACTATGACAAAGCTTGTATGATCGAACATGGAAGTAAATAATAGTCCGTTCGCAGTGAGAATCTCGGAGGGTACACAAGTCACAATCGCTTCCGATCGACCTTTTTCAATGAACACAAAAAAATGCAATGTTAGTACTGTTTAGTACCAAACATCCAGCGATACGTCGCAAAACCGCATTTAATCACTGATCGAGAAAAGTCCGCGTAAGACATTTCCTTTTGCACTGATATTTCCTAAACTTTTTGCTTCAGTCAACTTCGTTAAACGGAAATTTTGTCACTTAGGACAAAAGCTATTTTTGACTGTGTTAAATTATACTGTTCCGCCCAAATTGAATAATTCAACATTCGTGAAATACCTGCATCACATCGCTCGTTGGATCCAACGTCTCTTCCGAGCCGAGTGTCGTTAAAAAGATATCCAGAAATCTTCGCAGAAGGGCAGAAAGCTGGAAAGGCGTTCAACAAAAATAAGCTTATTTTTCGATGCACATGATTTGTTGGAGTTTTTGCCCAAGCTAGAGTGGAAAATCGACATTTTTAGGCTTTAATAAACTCATGGCCTCAGCCAAACATACCTTCAGTTTTAGCTTGTGTAACAAATATCACGAAGCAAACATTTAATTCTTGTGCAAGTATTGCAAACAAAATAGATAAAGGTCGGCAAAATACTAATGGGCGACCTGAAGATAAAAATAAAACCTTTGCATATTTTTTCTCTCATGTCAGCGTCATGGANGTCGGAAGGAGGGCAANGGTGCCAAGTCTCCCATGGATTAATCTCGAAATTTTATGTTTTCCTATTAAAGCTTTCGCAAAAAAGGTTGTTCTCTTGCCTTCACCAGTGTTGGCAGTCCCTTGAAAAATATTTTTGGCTGCCCGTGAAAAAATCCACCAGGGACCTCCCGGGAACAAAATCCTTCCGATGGCCATGTTAAAAAGGACGTACTAAACGTGGCAGCACATTACAAAAATCTATTGACAAATTGTTTATTTATTTTACATTTTTTACGTTTGGGGATAACTTTTATTTTTTGTTTACCACAAATGTAAGGTCAGTATCACGACCGTAACCAGCTTGGGACACTAGGCGGGGCGAAGAGTGTTCTGACAGGGGCCCAAAGTTTTAAAATATATCCAGTAGTTTTAAACTATATCCAAACACATTTTTCCTGCACTCCCTACCTACGGTCCTGGTCATTATAACACATGGATAAGAGTAAACACACGAATCAAGGAAAACATTTCCGCGCTAAATCAAACGAAGGACAGGTTAGCACATACATGCAAGCAAATTTTCGGAATGGCTTACACGCAGTGAATACTGAGAGATAGGAAAAATTTAAATACACGTCAGCAATTACTATAAGCTTTTATCATTAAAAAAATTTTTGCCTTGCAGCAAGTTTTTGGCTGCGAAGCATCTGTTAAATGCTGAAATGGAGGAAGCACGTTTCTATCGCATTTCTTCACCTTGATCAAAACTTGTTTCGTTCTCATCCACAAATAGCAAATTCAGTCGTATGTTTTCTACCACACACGCTTAGCAGAAAATGTGAGAAACCACCTACTTGTTTTGGGAATCTTTTCGAGATGAGACATGTCGTGTTCTCTACGATAATGCAAGTAGCTACTCAACAAGGTCTTTGCTGACAATGATGGGTTTTTGAACTGAACGTTATATCTAAATGAAAAAAAATGAAAATGGTGCGAATTTTCAGCAAACCCAGGCCAATACAATTTATGGTCATAAGAGAAAAGATTCGAATCAGGCAATCATTGATAATTTTCCGCTGTTCAGAATAACTGAGCTTAAACACAATGTTTTAAATATCTTTAAATAGGCTCTTTATTGGTGTACTGGCCGCTAGAACCACTAAAGTGGCACCTCAAACAATTTTCGGCCATAACTCGCCGACCGATTGTGCTAAAGTGTCAATGTAGACAATACAAGATGCGTCTTTTTGAGTTCCTTCTCCAAAAAAGGTCAAATTGACACTTGAAAAACTTTGACAGGTCCCAATAATGTAACAGGGATAACGTGTAACGTCACACTGCTAAAATGTTTTTTTGAAATGCCAATTTACCCGTTTTTTAGAAAGCACACGAAAATCCGGATCTCGTGCTGTCTTCATTAACTCTCTAGCGCGATCGCTCGGCGAGTTATAAACGAAATTGCCTCAAGTGCAACTTAAACGTCTTTGCTGTCCTCAAAGCGAGGGGCGCTCAATCTAAAGCAATAAATATAAAACCAGAAACACATAAAAGGTTATGTTTTCGATCAAGCAATTGGTAATAGTGCATTTTAGCGCAAGTAGATACCAAGCTTTTTCAACGTAAATTCTTGCACGCAAATGAAGCATCTTTTGCAGAGACTAAAAAGGTAATATTCACAGACTACGGTGAATGAAACATTATTAAGTACTTATGAAACTTTTGAAGGAAAGAAGCGCATCATTCAGATTTACTTCTGAGGCGTGCCATACCGGAGTTAATTTGCTTCCAGTGATACGACGCATGATTTGCACTCTTCCTGAAACTGACCTAATCCACCACAGTCTCAAGATAACCTATATTTGCGGGAATAAATGCAGTTGGAACGGTGCAGCAATTCATTATGTGCCAGAAGATTTTTCCACAAAAACCTTTGATTGTGAGGAAACTTAAACACTTTTCCATTACGGCCAGTAATAGGGAGCAGCGAGTTAACCATGCGGAGAGAGCTTGTACCTCGGGAGATGAGTCTGAAGGGACCCCAAAATGCCATTTTGTGGAAAACAAAAGCAGAACAATATTTGACTTTCGTTTTACGAAGAGCCGAAATAGGTCTTACACCGGATGACAGAGATATGCGAAGTTATTCTTGAGACTTAGCTAACACTAACTTCCATCAATTTTTCGTAAATCTTACCTTATAACACAGCGTTTGGAAGAGGGCCATTGTGTTATAAAAACATCTGTGACTTCGTCGCTCTTCCATTGAAAGGCTTTTAGCAGAAGCTTTGCTGTGTTTTCCTTCATCTTTTGTGACTCAACCCAACCAAAGTTCTGATTTGAAAGGCCCTGTTGGTATTCGTGTAGATACATACCTAGAAAACACCGTTTATCGAAAGATATCCTTTCACTGTCAAGACTTAGAGTCTATAATTCCGCCATGCATGCAACCATTTAAAAACAAAGGTGATGTTGAAGCCACAATTATCAATTTAATTCAACATATTGGTCAAAGTTGCCCGATTTCGATGCAGGTGGTAGGTTATACGGAAAACACGAGACACGAAAATAATTTCCGTACGCTCTTATTAACAACTTTGATTTTGATATAACAAAGTTAGTCGCCTAATCCTCTCAGGATAAACGACTGCCAGCTTCGACCAAGCTATTATAAAACAGATCTCAGAAACAATCTTACTTGTGCACAGTACTCCAGTTCCAATGAAACCGGGATTGCATACGCATTTGAAGCTGCCGATTACATTTCTACAAGTTGCATTGATGTGACAGGATGTCTCTTGCATATCGCACTCATTAATATCTAGGAATATAATTTGTGCTGCTTTAAATTACCAGATAGAATTTTTGCACAAGAAAGAGCATAATCATCTGCAAGCATTCAACAGGTGACGTTTTCAGAACACGTTTCGCCAGAAAAATATGTGACTTTAGAAATAGCCAATCAACTGGTACAGCCATATTCCGTGCGAAAATTACACACCCGTACTAGGGAACTTGTTTTCCATTCAGCCTCAAAGGAAATAACAGATGTTCGCTTTGTCTAAAAAAGTGTGCCCCGTGTCTGCACATAATATGGTTCGTGTCGTCTGTCAACAATCAAGACGTTTTCAACATGTGAATACGTTTAAGAAAAATGAGATTAAAGAAAAGTTTTTCATCCTACAAGTTCTGCAAATCTTATCATCGCATTTTGTAAAACCCTGTGAAACTCTGAAAAAAGTTGAATCTTACATCATGAATGAAGTAGTGATTACAGCAAGCAAAGGTGCCGTCGAAATTACGCCCAGGTAAAAGCAGTTTGCTTTTGGGAGCAAAATCATGCTTTTTCACATATTTTTATCAAATTATTTTCATGAAAAAATTATAATCTTGAAATAAAACGAGTTCTGTCAAAGTTCTGTCAAAAAATAGTAGGTTTGATACTAGTTTGAACGCAAGCGAAGCCACCTAAAGATTTGTGGTTGCAACCCAACCTCCATAATCTTCACTTACCAGGGTCAAGTTTGTTCGTCAATGGATAAAATCGAACGCAAACTGCGTTTCTTTTGTCGAGAAGGCAGGATTTTGTCCTGAAGGCTACCGAGAGGTTTTATATCCTGAAGACAGTTGTTGTTATGGCTCTACTAATTAAGTTAACGTTTTACGCTAACGTTATTGATCCTTTCGATTTTCAGGTAACTTACGGATTTGTTGAAAGAAATTAAAAAGAAATACCCACTATCCACAAAAAATATTAAAACATCAACGCGTACGAAAAAGTCTAAGAGGTTTTCTGTCGCTATTTTTCAAGTGAAGTTTCCTCCTGCTTCAAACTGATAAAAATTTTATAAAAACCGCCTATCAAGAATAAATGTTGGATAAGGTGACAAACCAACAAACTGTGAACAAAGGTACCGTCACATTTCCTCCCATCTCCGTTAAAACCAGAATGACAGGAACATCTGTAAGATCCCAGAGAATTTGTGCAGTTTGCCTTTGCGGCGCAGTGATTGAGAAAAGCAAATTCGCATTCATTCACATCATAACACGTCTTTCCAGGCCCGGTAAAACCTTCACGGCAAAAACACGCGTAACCGCCTGGGTAATTCGAGCAAATGGCATTGATGTGACAAACACCGTTAAGAGCGCATTCATCTACATCAGAACAATCCAAGCCGTTTCCAGTGAATCCTCTTTTGCAGGAGCATGTGTAGCTTCCGTTCGTGTTGTTGCAAGTGGAATTTTCACCGCACGGAGGCGAAGCGGAGCACTCGTCTACGTCTTCACATGCAAGGCCATTGTTCAAATATCCAGTCGAGCAAAGACATGCAAAACTTCCAACTGTGTTCAAGCAAACAGAGTTGCGTTGACAGACCGCCGAGCTACGCAAACACTCATCTACGTCTTTGCATAAAAATCCATCGCCGTCGAATCCAGGCAGACACGAACAATCGTAACTCCCATTGCTGTTAACGCATTTCGCATTTTCTTCACATTGGTTCAAAGCAGGTTGAAGACATTCGTCGATGTCTACGCATGAGTCGGCCATTACAAATCCACTAGCGCAGCCGCAATCGTCTCTCGAGAGGCTGCTTGCGTTGTAACTGCAAATGCTGTCGGTGCAAAACCTGTCATTTCCGTCTTGTGCTTCACAGACCAACGCGGCCGGCGTTTCACACTCTGCAAACAACGGATGCGCCGTTTTTTATGAAAAATTTTATTCGCAAAATATTCTTTAAGCAGCGTGGCTTTTCAAACTTGAGAAATGATGTACATCTTTCTACGACGAACATCGTTATACGTTCAGCTTGTACTTAACAACATTTTTCGCCGTATACGAATTGGAGTGCTGGCCATATTTTAGCAGCATGGTGGACAGCCTTAGCAACATGACACACAATCTTTGCAACTTGACAGGTCATTAACAATGTTCACTGGGAGACTTAAAGAGTGTTGAAGAATAAAACTTTCCATTCAAACTGGTCATAAGATTTTGAAGGTATTTTGTTCAATTAGCAAAAATTTTACCTTGAGTAACCTTCACTTGAAAACCGCTTTGAGGAACGCTGCCATCAGCGATGAAGACCATGCGGATGCAACAGTCGGTGATTTGGTAACTGAAAGGGTAGAGATAGCCCGACAGTTTCATAGGTTCATTGGAAATAATCTGGACAATAAATGATTTCGAAATCAGGTGCGAGAGGCTTTTTTCCATCCGATCTAGAGAATTGTCGATCAAAATTTGACGTTGTTCTTGAAAAAGGAGCTAAAGATAGCTTGCATCAGTGTTAAAGAACGCGGGAGAATTTATACTCTATTTCTTTGGTTGAACCCTTTAGGCAAACGCATCATGATGTGGTTTTAAAGAAAGTTTTATTATACTCCATGTGTACGCTCTGTAGAATGTTACAAATGATCTGTGGCGCCCATCACCACTTGCTTTGCGCCGTGAGGCACGTGGTTACTTCCGCAGCGAATGCTGCATTAGTGACAGGCCAATGGCAGCTTTAATTTAAAGTAGTTATAAAAAGATTTCAAAATATCGTTTGCTTTGAGAACTTTGGCATCAGACCCTGCTTTTCTTTATGTGTGAAGGTTAGCTTCCCCCTTGTTATGTTATTTCTACAGCACCCTCAGTTCATGCTACTGCACCCAAGGTTAGTTACAGAACAAAGCTGCTAATGAGTAAAGCTTCAGCAACGCCATGACCACTGGTGAAAATGTTGGAAACACTTTCTGATTAGCAGACGATTTATGTCTTTTGTGGGTTTTTGTCGTCTCTGAAAAAGACCCCTCCACAACGGAACAAATATTTAGTTTGGTAAGGTTCAAAGAAAATTTCATTTCTTTCTATTTGGATGTCATTTTCCAGACAACTATTAGTGTTTCTGAGATTGATCGAGTTTAGTGCAACATTTAGTTTTTTCATATCTTGTGAAGATATCCATATGCGAATCAGTATTTGCCTAACCAGCTGAGTTTCTGGACAAACGCATTCAGAGTAAAAATACATATTAGCAGGTGATTGGTAGTGTATCTTCACTAATAACCGCGCCTGGTTATCTTGGGATGGTTGAAAAAATATTTAGATGTAAGCAGGGGCATCGGATGGGCAAGTTTTCAGGGTACAAAATTTATAAAGAAAAAAATAACATTAGAAGCATTTCATATAACCTCAACTTTCCTGCGTTAAATGCATTTTGTTCTGTTTGTATTGGATCTTCCATTGTCTACTCAAGACATGCGTACGTAACAAGTTTAACGCTTATTATAAATTTTGATAGAGCAAACGTACGTATACGTAGTCATACAAGCTTTCCGTTGAAAAGGAAATGAAGTTAAAAGAATAACTGCAAAGCTTGTCGAATTTGAAGACCCAGTATTCAACATAGTTGTTTGGATAAAAATCCGGATGATGCTGAGAAGTGAGAGAAACCGGAAAATTTTGAACGACCTTCTTTACTAGGAGTTCATCTGAAAAAAATAAGAAAATATTGCTCTGAGAAAAACTTAAACTTGATAATGTGCATGACCCATGCCCGTCGTCAAAGGAGGCTTGGGAGAGTTAATCACACCAAATCTAACCTTCATACCCCATTCTATACGACACTGCCTAAAGTTGTGGTCTGATCTTTCAACACGAACAATAGTTCAGACCAAACAGAGAGCCTGGGGTATAAGTAATTTGCAGAAATGATTTTAGGTTTTTCTCCTTTATTTGAATAAATCACGTGGCGTTACAGGAGCAAAACTAAGCGCGAAGCGTCGTTTGGCTGAGCTTTTAGGTAGATGGTTTGCAGAATAGAAAGCATTTTCTGCACTCAGGTACCTTTCAATGTGCACTAGTCAAAATGGTTTGAGGTACTGTAATTCACTGTCATATAGTCACGGAATAAGGTCCTGGTGAAAAGTAGTGTGGCGCAGTGGAGATCAAATTTTAGCTACAGGTTTCATCTTCACCGGAACTACATATATACTTGCGATGGGTTGCTTTCAGAAAACGCCAAAGAGGAGAGCAGCGTTTGAAGATAAAGATAGCTCAGGGTAGAATGTTCTCCTCTATAGTCAAAGGTTGTGTATTCGATCCTAGGCCATTGCATCAATCGCCGTAGCGCTCCTTGGGCAAGATCGTTCACCTCAACTGCCCCGGCAAGAAACCAAATTTCAGGCTTCGGCCTGCGGCCAATTGCCGCCACCAAAAACAAATTTAGAAAAGTAGATAGAGATAGTATTTTAAACGTCTTTCTAACCAAGTCACTATTATGCCATCAGATACACAGGAGGTGCATTCGGGGGAGGAAAGCGCCATCGCTGCGACAGAAGCATTCCTAGCAGTCAAAAAAACTGAAAGCTGGAAAGGCTTCAATTTGTGATGAAATCTGACCTGAAATGTACCCTTCAAGGACCGCAAAACCACAATGGTGCCAATGACTTTGTCAAGTCACTGGCACTACCGATTGAACTAGAGAACTGGTCAAACCCTCTAAAGATGCGGAAAGTCTTGTAGTGTGATTTTTTTTTAATTGAAAAGTTTTGGATTTTGTTTTTTTGTGGGTAAAGTCACAATGGGGGCAGGTTTACATACCTTTGGCCGAGGTTATTGGGTCCTGGCGCCAACAGAACGAGCCGATTTTTGGCTCAAATTTTGTTTTGCAAACTAGGCTATAATCTGGTTCAGAGCCCTTGATCGGCTTTCTAGCGTTTCTGATGCCAAAATTATTGCTCAAAAAACAAATTTTTGGCAAAAAATAAAATCCCACAAAAGGTATACAGTACTTGGATGTTTTGGCCAAATGCCGTAACTCACCAGCCGATTGAGCTAGAGAGCTGTTCAAGCCCTCAACAGACTCGGAAAATCTTCTGGTTTCCACTAAAAAATTAGGATGTTTTGGATTTGAGTTTTTTGTATGTGACGTCATATCAAGAGTAACTTTAGACATTTTTGACTTATGTCATCGGGTCCTGTGCCCCAACTCCAAGGGGAAACTTTTTGTTCTTTTTTATTAAAAAAAAAAAAAAAGAAAAAAATACGCATCATTAGAGCCGTTGATTAGCCTTCTAGCGTTTGTGGTTAGCAAGTTATGACCTAACATATAGAAAATAACTGAACAAATAATTAATTCATCCCCTAGGTATTAATCATTTAATTTGTTGTTTTCAGGCCATAACTTCCAAACCATAAAAGCTAGAAAGCTAACCAAGGGCTCTACAGATGCGCATTGTTGCCTAGGTTTTATTTTAAAAAAGAAACAAAAACTTGCCAAATTGCCCCTTGGGGTTGGGGCCCAGGGCCCGATGAATGTGGGTCAATTCAAAGTCTAAAGCTACCTCTTTTGTGACGTCACACACAGTGACGAATTTACGCATAGGCCAAATAGGCCATGGCCTAAGGTCCCGCGCTTTTGGGGGCCCCGCGCAACTCTCTCCTATGACGACTCAATATTAATTGAAAATTTGCGAAACTGCCGAGGCATAACTTCACAATTTACCTTGAAACGAGCGGAAAAGCAAATGTTTACTCCAGACTCTTATCAGTACATTAATAACGACAATACTGTGCATCTGGGCGTGAGAGAGATGCAGGCCGTCTGTATAAATGCGATTGAAGAAAAAGAATGAAAAAGAAAAAACGGTACTTAATTGATGTTCAATTCTCCACTGACAATAAGCTCGCAACAACGCAAGACCGCCAGACACTGCAAAACTCCGATGAAAAGCAATATTGTCAGTATTGGATCCTACGTTTAGTTGTTTTTGCAAGATTGTGTACCATCGGCCTATAGCCAGTGGCGTAACTAGAGGTTTGAGACAGGGAGGGCAAAGCTTAGCTGAAGGGTCCCAATGGTCACCGTAGGGGGCGCACTAGCCAAACTCAGAAAAAAACTAAGAAATGATAATGAATCTCTGGATGTCGTGGATGTCTATACTAGCTACATCTACGAAAACATCCGGAAAAACGCAGAAAAAAACAACCTAAAGAATACCAAATATCAAAATGTTAACTAAGGGGGTTCAGTTTTACATTTAGCTTGCCGCGGAGTCGGCTTGCCCCCTTGCCCACATGTCAGATACGCCACTGCCTATGACAGCGGTTCCCAAACTTTTCTGAGCGCGACCCAAATCTGAGTTTGGTGGCCATCTCGCGACCAAAGTCTCAAACAGCGTATCTTAACATGAAAAATGTATTGATTGTATAGATGCGTTATGGCAGTAAATTTCTAAGTTCATTTTCATTGTCAGCAATCTACTCTTTTCTCATATGTATTTACGCTACACACAAACACAACAAGCTGTGGTAACGTTGAAAATATACAGCCCAGATTTGAATCGCCTGTCCGCGACCCATTTTTTGACCTTTCGCGACCCTTGTTTGGGTCGCGACCCATACTTTGGGGAACACTGGCCTATGGCATAGAGGATTGAAACATTATATTTTGTATTGCTTGGAAAATGACAACTTCAAAACGGCATAAATAACCCCTGTGTAAACTGAATGGATTGTGCTTGTTTGGTTCATAAAATGTGTGGTTACACTATGACTATCAAAAATAGGAGTTTACGCACAGATAGTCAGATCGACAGCTGGACGATATTTTCGAGGGCGGAAACACGGTCTCGCATGAAAATATACCATATATTAGAAAAACAAACCTAATATGAACGCTAGAAGTCACGGAAATTTAGCGAAGAGAACTTCTGAACTACAAGAAAAAGCTATAAATTCCCAGAAAAGATTGCAATGCCATTTGTTATTTAGAAGAATGTAGGAAAGGTTTTAATTTATGTTGAAGATCTAACGCAATTGCAGAACTAGAGTCAGCAAAACAAAAGATAGATTTTTGAGGGGCACTACACATAAGAGGGGCATACTTTCACGCTTTTCAGATAATCGGCCCAATAACTCACACTTGCGTGGGGCCCCCAAAACTAAGATGGCCTAGGGTCCCGCGCTCCTTAAATCCCTCCCTGGTCACACATGAAAACTCAAATCCAAAATTGCCAAATTTTGTATGGAAACTAGAAGATTTTCTGCATCTTTAGAAGGTTGGAGCAGCTCTCTAGCTCTATCGGTCGGCAAGATATGACTTGACAAAGTCATAGCCACTATTGTGTGGCTTTTCGGTCCTTGAAGGGTTTTAAAGCTTCGCATCGAGAAAGAGTTCTTTAGCTGACTCGTGTGTGTCAAATGACATAGTGTTCTGGAAAAACACCGAATGATTGGCGAATTGGGTTGATCACCCTCATAAGCAAAAAGGGACACAGAAAGCAATGCAATGACTGCTGAGGCATTTCTCTCTCAGCCTTCCTGGAAAAGTAGATGTCAAGTGCCTTTAAGAAAGATGCTGCGAAATAATTGAACCGAACCAAAACTGGAGGATGCCCAGTAAAGTTTTTTTCCTGGACGTAGCTCTACAAACCATATTTTCGCTCTCCAACAAATTTTGGGAAATCTTAGGAGTATACAAAAGATGTCTACATATGTTTTGTCGACCTCGAGAAAGTATGAGACCAGGAATCTCCTGAAAAGTTTTGGGGAGTGTTGCGGGAGCACGAGTACGGTGTTGACGGCCACCTGTTACTTGCCGTCAAATCCCTATATTCCTTCTCAGAGGTTTGCGTCCGTTTCAGTGGCTTTAAATCACAACGGTTCATCGCGGGTGCTGAACACGAACAAAGTAGTGTGCTTTCACCGTTCCTCCCCATGATCTTTATGAATTGGTTAGATAATCGCAGCCCAGCGACGAGAGTAGCACTGTTGGAAGTTGCAGGCCATTTGTTTTTTGCAGACGATTTGTTGCTGCTTGCATCTTCTGAATGGGCGTTCAGCACATAGGCGTAGCCAGGGGGGGGCCAAAGGGGCCATGGCCCCCCAATTTTTGGAAAATATAGTCATTTTGTGCTTTGAGAGGCGTTTTTCCAAACAAAATAGTGTTATTCGCCTAAAATCGTACACTTTTCCCCCCCTCAAAAGCTTTGCGCACCCCCAATTTTTGGGCTGGCTACGCCAGTGGTTCAGCATGCGCACTTCATCGGTTTTCAGCTGCGTGTGATCAAGCTGGAATGAAAGTTGTCACTAAAATGAGAGAGGTATTATGCTCTCCAGAAACCCAGGTTTGTGTATACTAAACGTAAGCAGTGATGCACTGCAGCAGGTAGAAAAATTCAGGTACCTCGTGGTGGTATTCGTGAGTGATGGAAGGCAGCACAAGATTGATAGACGGACTAGTTAAGCAAACACGGTATTCCGTGAACTTTGTCATTCTGTGCTCACAAAGCGATAGCTTTCAACCACCGCAAACCTTTCAGTTTTTGAATCGGTTTTTGTGCCGATCCGCAGCGACGGTCATCAAACTCGGTATGACTGATAAAGTGCTATCTCAAGTGCAAGTGACAGAAATAGGATTTTTGCGAAAAGTTCAGGGCATGACATTTCACGGCAATGTGCGCAGTTGTAAAACAAATTGTAACACACTGAATATTGAGCCACTTCTCCTCTGAATCAAGAGATCCCAGTTACAATGTTCCGGTCAGTTGACTAAAATACCTGAAGAAAGACTGGACGAGGCTAGCCCTGCTAACTATACCAGAGGTCGACCAAGGGCCAAGTGACGGGATTACATCTCCGAACTGGCTTGGTCCCGTCGAGGTGTGAATCCAGCGGAACTATCAGAGATTGTTGAAAACCGTGAGGTATTTCCATTCCTGCAACGGGTGCTACCTCTGCCGCGACCCTTCCGAGAGGAAAAACTGGGTGTGAAAATGAATGAATGAGATGCAATTAGAAGGGCCTGTCATGACCACATGACTTAATAGAGACTTTCAAAAAGCCATCGCATGTTTTTGAGTTTCACTGATATTTGAAAAAAATTGGCGATCAACAAAAACCAAAAAAAGAAAATCTGGAGAACTTTTTCAATTAGTGTAAATGCTTGACACAAACCAAATCTTCCTCAAACGTGTTTTTGCAAACATCTATTAATTGTTAAAATGAATCCATTTGGATACGCTTTCTTGTTGTTGCTTACCAAAAACTTAGTACACTTACAGCTGGATGCCAGAAGGCTAACAAGAACATTTGTGCTTTCCAATTTACACAATACAAAGACGCTATTGCTTCTCTGCGAGAAAACAGGGCCAAGCTTTGACCCATCGAAAACCAGACGGCCAAGGATTAGACCTTTTGCGCTGGAACCTTCGTGAACCTGAAAATAAAGCATTTCATGAATATAGCTCAAACGTAAAGTCGGATTTTATGTTTGTACAAAACAGTTCTAACATCGCTTAGATCAAGCATCATGATTTTTAAGTAGCAAAATACAAAACATCGCTGTGTGTAGCTAAAGAATGCTTTTGATTCAACGTGCATGATTGTGGCTGGCAAACGTTGTTAAATATCAAAATTTTCGGTTTTAATAAACGCGTTCTACGTATTCATTTTTGCAGATAAAGAAACAGGAAAAACGATTTGCAGCAAATAGCATCCTTATTTTCTTTTTGAACATTCAAACTTTCACAATATGTAACCATTGGTAAACGCGTCATGCAGATATTTACTTCGCTTTTCCTTGCTATCAAAACAAAAACATCGTTGAAACAGGTAGATTAGCCTACTTGCAATGAAACCGAATTTGCTTTAAGTGCAATCTCACTCCATCAAGAACTTGCATCACTTTCCTTTGTTATTACATAATAATTACATATCAACACCGGATTAATCTTGCTTACGACGCAATAGTCTTTTGGAGCTAAGTGTCCTCCTCTGATTTGCACGACAGCATTTGTATTATCTGAAGGTACAAAGATCACTTGGTAACTTGTGCAATTCGTCCGTATTTCGGCCGTAAACCAGCTTTGTCCAGACAACTTCCCACCGTCACAATTGCCAAAGAAGTTTGGCTCTGCAACGTATAACACTTTAGATAGTTTTCTAAGACTTTTGTTGCAAAAGGATTAAAAGCAAAGATTAAATCTCACAGTCTGGAAAACACGGTAAATAATACTAAAAACTTTCATACAACACACGAAAGCTCTTACTTAAGAAATGATCAACGTTTTTATTTCTACCAAAACCAACATTTCGTTTAAACCCTCCAAAGTGCAAAAACCATTGCCATACTCTCTATGAATTTCCTGTGAATGAATTAAGTCCGATTATTTTATTCTATGTCGTGGATATTTCATTTAATTGGTTCATATTTGTTTTATGAGGCTTTGTTAACTCACATGTTCTTTTGAGAAGCTCGTTTTCAAATAAGTTAAACTTTCCTAAAAGTGACAACAAAAGTAAGTCCTATTTAAAAGTTTGACTTCCCTGTATTCTGGCAATCCCAACGGTTTTGCCTCAATTTTGCATAGTTGTGAAAAAAGAACTGTCTGAAAGAACGAATACCACCCAGTCTATGATGTACATGAAAATGGCCATATCGGATGAAAACTTTTTTAATAGATTTGCGTCGAAAATAGCGTCGTATCGAAAACTTGTATTTCAAAGTATAAAGAATGGCAAACTGTGTGTTGAAACGTCCTTCTTGCTCAGACAGCACAACAGAGACCCAACTTCATAACATATGCAAGACTGCAAACCACGCAGCTTAGCCTTCGTCGCTGTGGGAAAACAAGTCTATTGTTGACGAACATTGTTAAATCCAAACACCCCATTCGACAAAACACATATTAAAGTCTCGAAGCACATATTAATATGTCTCACAAGCTCAAAATTATGTACCTGAAGCATCTTATGATTCCTCACAAATGTCTTTGAGATTGAATAAAGGGTTAAAAGCATACTTTGGAAAATTTCGGTTCTGGTGATGTCCTTATGTACGTCACAGAAGCAAGTTATTGAAATAATTATTTCGGATTGTTTTTGCTAATTTTCAGGAAAACAGTTCACAATAAAGGTGAACGATAGTTATCACAAGACTGTGGAAAAATGAAAATTTAAACTAGATTTACTTGGAGATTTATTTATTTTATCGCTTTGGAGAACACATAAAGATAGATGCATTTCTTACTTTTTATTGTTACAATAAAGGCGAGCTTATTCCCATAAAAAAATGTTCAAAAATCTTTCAGTTCGTGGACTAACTCTCAGCGAAATCCAAGGGTTTACTGCAATGCAAACAAATTAAAAAATAAGTGTGAAAAGTCACTTACTTGCGGCGACATGGCTCACGATGCATTTCGAAAGATTCCAGTGAAAACCCAAAACAATCAACAAGCAGTTTGCAATGTAACAGCTAACTTTGTTTCTGAACATTATTTTTGACTCTTGTCATGTGCTAGTCGGATTTTTGGCCGCTTTTATGACAATGTCGTGCAATAAATACGGAAGATGATTAAGCACATGGCAGTTGCAATCGTCTTTGTACACGTCACTTTGCTCGCTCTTGCGTGCTTCAAACGAGCCGCAAGCTGATGCATACTTATTTGTATTCGGAAGTTTGACACAATATAACAATGCCGACCATAACAATTTTTTTCTGAATCTTGCGTTAATCCGACGCTTTGTCTCCGAGAAACATTTTTTGTCTATGTTGCTTAACGTGGCAAGCGCATTACAACATTTATCGTTGTTTTTGGCCAGCTTGATTAAGAAATACCAGCAACCCGGCATTATTATAGGAAATAATAGTTTTGCGCTGGTCGTGACGCTTGTGAAACCGCTATTCTTAGACCGCGGTCCACATGAGAAGTTGATGAATTTGGTACTTACATCCTTTCAACAGGACACCGATATGCACTTCATCTCGGTGTCAGTATGCAGTTAACTTCAGAGAGCTTTCGGCACCAGTTGCACCTAAAGTAGCAAAGCAGCGCCGCAGTAGGAATGTGTGTATCGGTTTTAGGGGCGTGTACCTGATAGCAAAACGTAACAGCAGGCGTTAAAACGTATTTTGCAGAATATACCCAACAAAGTTGTTCATTTTAATATTCACACTGAATTTTCCTCTGACTGATCCTCAACAGCTGACTTTTCAACCCTGCGTTGATTTATGACTGTCTTGCCATAAGCGAAACACGCACTAACTCTAAAAAGATTCAG
>JGI24159J19872_10003942_pt1 | contig 18784 bp, 10 predicted proteins | sample Ectturendosymbi4_FD_19872 | JGI IMG/M metagenome (IMG submission 19872) | reverse complement strand
AAAAAAATTTTTTGGTTGGGGGTTGCGGATTTTTTGTGAGTGACATTATAAGTGAAGTAGTTTTGGAGTCATTTTGGCTCATGTTGCCTGGCCTAGGGCCCGACCGCTAGGCCAATATGTTTCGCTAAAGTTTTCATTGGAAACTAGGCTCGGGTCTGAGTCTTTTGAGCCTTTGGTCGACTTCCTAGTGTTTCTGGTTCAAAAGTTATGATCTAAAATAAACAAATTAATAAAGTACTGTATTTTGTTAGCTAATTAGTCAAATATTTTTATTACTTTGGATCATAACCTTTGACCCTGAAACCCCAGCAGGTCATCCAAAGTATCAAAAAACTTGGATTGTATCCTAGTTTCTAGTAAAAACTTCAGTGAAATACTATCATCTAACAGTTGGCGCCCAGGGCCAGGCAAAGTGGGCCAAGGTGGCCTAAAAGTCTTCCACTTATGACGTCACTCACAAAAAATCTGCACTCTCAAGCAAAAAATTTGTTTCGAGTGCAGTCTAGAAGACTTGGCGCTTCGACCAGGTCCGTAACCCATACAGGAGTGGAGAGATTCCCGTGCAAAGCCACGTGTGTTTAGGCGTTTTTTTCCCGAAAATCCCCGAATCCACTCAGGTGCCAGTGTTAAAAATTCCAGAAATAAGGTGTTCATCAGATCTTTTGTTGGGCATTCAAGCATGTTACTTCTCATTTCATATTTTTTGCTTGAACTCTGCAGCAAATACTTGGCAACTGTGCATTGAGTTTTTGTAAAACAAAAAAAACTTTTGATGATGGAGCTGGAGCATGAAATCTGGGTTTTGGTTCTGTAGCTCTGGTTTGTGGGGCAAGTGAGCTAACTTTTTACAGGGAGAGCATGGATTAAGAAATTTGTGAGGATAATTGAACACTTAATTCTTTCACATGTTATTTGATAGACATTAAAGGCAGAGTTGAGGTTGCAAGGAGTCGGAAGTTTTGGTTGGAATTGGAGTCAGATTCCTAACAACACTAGGGGTCAGTGTCGGATTTGTTTGTCTGACTCCAGAAGTCCAATTAAATCGCTTATTACATTGCACTACTAAGTTAGGAATTCCTGTTGAAATGGTACAATTTCTTCTGAAATTTTTAATAAAACAATATTGTTGTTGTGTACCACGATTTCTATTAATTGCTAGTTGGTACAAAAATGTTGACAGCCCAACTTCATTCACGTTTTGTTGAGGAGTTGGAATGAGAAAATTTGGAAAGGTTTAAGTCAGAAATATTAGAAAGGTCACCGTCAGACATTTTACCTCCGATATCGCAACCCTGCATCAAGGGCCGCAGAAGTCAATATGTCAGATTTTCAGCATCATGTTTTCGATGGAAGTTTCTGATTAGACCCCAGAAAAGTATGTTTGCATTTGAAATTTATTAGAAAAAAGTAATTTTTTAGTTTGCTGGAAAATATTTTGGTAGCTTGTGCTCACCTCTAAGATATTAGCTTCATGCTTACTTGTTGGCTTTTTTGAAACGTTTTTTGGGTTGCATCAGAACTAACCACAAATACTAAAAAAGTTGCTCATTGTTAAGGGGGAAATAATTTTTAGATGAAAAAACATATGTTTTCAATACTAAACACATTGAGTTTTCTTTTCGTAGACCAAAACCTTTGCCAATAGTGTTTTTTAGAGTGCTTAATTTGAAAGAATGCAAAAAATCCTTTGCATAAACATTTCATCAATATTTTGTCAGCAATTTAGATTTTAAATTGCCATAACTTTTCTCTTCCTAATATTTATACTTGAAAATTAGCAGGGTGTTTTAAGACGTGAATGTCAATATTTTCTGCAATCTTCAGATTTTATTGACATCTGAAACTAGGGATATTGTTTTTGAAGGTGAAAAATAACAAAAGCACATCCCATAAATGAACTTTTCTCTGTTGCACCCCAAAAAAACTTAATGAGTTTTTTTGCCAAAAGGTTTTGAAAGATTTGATGATGACTGACCTTTTTTTATGCAGAATGAAATTTTCTAAATTGTTTGGTTCTATTTTCACAAGTCTTTGAACAAAGTAATAATGTTTTGGCTACACCAAAAAGTTTTTTTTCAGGCTTTATAACACAAATGATGCCACAAATAAGCCATCAAAACATAAAAAAATGTGCTACCACAAGACTTTTCTTGCAATGTTGTATGTGTTGACGTAGCTTCAGTGGTTTGCAAGTTATTGTAAAAATTGTGCCAAAACGACAGTTAATTGGCTTCTGTGGTGCTTAACACCTTCAGTGTTGTATGATGTATTCTTACTTTAAAATTAAGCATTGAGCTGTTATTTTTGCACCACTTTGCAGCCCCATTACTTGCCAGCCTATTGAGCTCATAGAGCTGTTCAAACCCGCAAAAGATGCAGTGAGTCTTCTAGATTGCAAAGAGAAAAATTTGAACATTTTGAATTTTGGGTTTGCTTGTGGATGACGCCATAAGTGGGGTCGATTTTAGGCCATTTTGGCTCAGGCTACCTGGCTCTGGGTAGCAATCACTAGACAGAGTTTTTTGACTCAAGCTTTTTGTTGGAAACTAAGCTAAAATCTGAGTCTTTTCAGCTTTTGATTGGCTTTCTATCGTTTCTGGTTCCAGAGGCAAAATAAGCAAAATCTGTGTAAAAAATCTTTTTGGGTAATTTTATCCAAATTTAGTTTTTTTGGCCGTAACTTTTGAACCAGAAATAATATAAAGCCAATCAAAGGCTCGAAAGACTATGACTGTAGTGTAGTTGCCAATAAAAGCTTGAGTCAAAAAATTATATATGTCTAGTTGTTGGCGCCCAGGGTCGATGACCTCATCTACGAAGCCCTAAGCCTATCCTACGTATGATGTCACCCACAAAAAACCTGGAGCTCAAAACTTTCCAATATTTTTTCAAAGTTAACTAGAAGACTTCTGCATCTTTTGAGGGTTTGAACAGCTCTCTAGCTCAATCACTGGGGAGTTATGGAGTTGCAAAGACTTGCCCAATATGGTCAAAATATACCTTTAAAGGAAAAATCCACCCGGCACCAAAGCGAAGGTGTTAAAGCACTTACTACAAGACAGCCTTTTAGAATGTCAGTTTTGAAGCCCATCAATGTTCACATGGTCCGATTGACTCATTATTTTTTCTTGATCTTGTTGATATTTCAATGAACAAAGTTAGTTGATTGATTGCATGAAATCTTTTAGCTGATAACATGTTAAACGGGTGTCATTATGTTCCAAAGATCATCATGTCATGCATCTTGCATAAAAATAGTTGCATTGTGATGTTTCTACTTCATACTGTGACATATGGAATACACACAACATCCAAAAAAGGAATTCTAACAATTATCAGGTGGTCATGGTGGGTTTGTAACAACAATGTTTAGCTCAAGTGGAGATTGTAAAAGTTACTGAAGTATGAGTGCAAACTGTGGAAGGCACATGTAGGAGAAAGTTGTGTGGCTGTGCTAAGTTACTGAAGTATGAGTGCAAACTGTGGAAGTCACATGCGGAAGAAAGTTGTGTGGCTGTGCTATTCTGAAGCAAAGTTCAAACTTATAAATTTTAAAATTTAATTCCATAATACCCATTTATCCTTAGTGCATGCAAAGAACAGTATCAAGAAAATACAATTTTTGGCTCTCTGGGTTGTTAAACTTATTTAACCTACTTGTGTAGTGCAGTGCAACTGTAGATTACAATGACATGTTATATATATTTTGTTTCACAGATGTTTAGCAAAGCAAACCTTATGATGTAGCATAAAGCTTTACAAAGCTCAAGTTATTTGAAATGAGTTAATAGAAACCTAGAATGTTGTTTGTAAGTGTGACATAAAGGACAATGAAGACTTTTGGGCCGTCGTCAATTCAAAAGATAAAAAGTATACGTGGAAGAAGTACTCTCCGTATGTGACCACACATTTTCCTGCACAGAATTATCATTTATAAATTTTAGCACTTTAGAATTTGTTTGTATATTTTGTAGTGACTTGCTAGTAACGTTAGTTCATTCACATGAAAGCTTCAGTTATTACTATAAAAAGATAAATTCAATTTCCAAGATAAAACAAGATTGTTTACTCAGTGCCCCTGTATTCGTGCCACAGTAGTACTGAAACTCGCTGTAACAGTATTCTATACAGTCTATATTTGTGACTGAATTGACTTAATTTTTTTCAGTCGTTTAAAAACAATTTTAATCTGTGATTGAAAAATGACCAAAAAAAACGCAGATGACCACTGACAATTTGTTGATGCTCTGTTGAAATATGTGATCATGTAAATGGCTAGACCTGCACAGTTAATGAAGTCTAAACTAAGAATTCAAAAAGTATGAATTTATTCAAAATTTTTTGAAGGTTTGTAGACGTGAAAGAAGTTTGCATTGAGCTGGTGTAAACTTCACAGAAATGATTGCTTGTAATTTAAGCTTATAAATTATTTTCATAATGTATATATTTTTGTTATGACAGTTGGTCTGTATTTTTACAAATGAAATACAAACAGCAAAAGCAATCTTCTTTAGTTCATTTGTTCCACTTTAGTATGGATACCAAATTACCTATGCTTTTATTAACACTTTGAGAGCTGGCGTAAGATATATTTGTACCTACATATCGGCACAAAACTGGCAGTTTTCGGTTGCCATGCCAACACCATAGCTCCTCCGCTGATTGAGCTATAGAGCTGTTCAAGGGCTCAAATGGTTTGGCCAGTTTTCTAGTCTGCACTAAAAAAAATTTTTTGGTTGGGGGTTGCGGATTGTTTGTGAGTGACGTCATAAGTGAAGTAGTTTTAGTGCCATTTTGGCTCATGTTGCCTGGCCTAGACCCAACCGCTAGGCCAAAGTATTTCGCTGAAATTTTTATTGGAAACTAGGCTGGAGTCTGAGTCTTCTGAGCCTTTGATTGACTTTCTAGCGTGTCTGGTTCAAAAGTAATGATATAAAATAAACAAACTAATTAATCAGCTAATTAGTCAAATATTTTTATTACTTTAGATCATAACGTTTGAACCTGAAACCTTAGCAGGTTATCCAAAGTATCAAAAGACTTGGATTGTAGCCTAGTTTCCAATAAACACCTCAGTGAAATACTACCATATATGCGAATATTATTTTCAAAAATCATTACCTGCTCATTGTTAAATATATCCATGACCAAATATTTTGTCAAAATAAATTTTAGGGGTACTGTTCATCTGTTGAAATGCTAAAGGGGTACATGCTTATCTGGTGAAATGCTAAGGGGTACGTATTCAACTGTCGGAATGCTGAAGGGATACATGGCAAGAAAAAGGTTGGGAACCCCTGAGCTAACAGTTGGCATCCAGGGCCAGGCAAAGTAGGCCAAGGTGGCTTAAAAGTCCTCCACTTATGACGTCACTAACAAAAAACTTGCGCCCCCCATGCAAAAAATTTTTTGAGTGCAAACTACAAGACTTGTCGCGTCTTTTAGCGCTTCAACCAGGTCCGTAACCCGTACAGGAGCGGAGATATTACCGTGCAAAGCCATGTGCGAATCAGCTGTTTTTTTGCGAACTGCTTCAATTAACCCGAACGTCAAAGTGTTAAAGTGCATTTCTACATGAAAACATCACAGTTTTAATTAATCAAAAAGTTTGTCTCAAGTGCAACGCAAGCCATTCTGAGATTTGTGCATATTGTTTTACACTCAGTTTTGTTTGATATATTTATAGTGTACAATGTACATGTTGTCAAATAGTATTTGTTATTCCCTTAGTGATGGATCAGAATAAAAGCTGATCTAATGAACAGCAGTTTGCAGAGAAGTATATGTGGGTAATTGTGATGTAGCAGCTGATACTTCAACAAAGTACAAATGCGTAATTTGCAAACAATATGTGCCAACAATGATAAACATTCACTTCTGGTTGCAATGCATCAATCACTGTAATCAGTTGTGTGAGCAAAGAAATGTTAGTTAGTTCTTGTTTTTTCTTGATGCTGATTTTGATGAATTGACAATTTTTGTTCAAAAATAGTCACCGTTTCCAGAAAGTTCCCTGCAGACCACTTGCAAAATAGCTTAGAGCTGGTAGTGCATCTTATAAAGATTAGGGCAAATAGTGCTAACTGTAAATGATGACTTTAGTTTTAAGAATTGTCAGAAATCGACCCAATCCACTCAAGGCTTCAAGTAACAACACAAATATCAATACTGTTGCAATGTATGTTTTAATCACTCTTGGGTTTTTGTTCAAGCAAAGCATTGCAAAATTCTGCTTGTTGTGATGATGTCATAACACTTCACAAAGCTGTTACACCCAAGATTTAAGTAGGAGTGCAACCAATGTATCACTTGTAAACATGCTTACATGTGCGTTTCTACATGAAACCTTGGTTGCACTGTAAGTTTCAATCCCAGCTACCAGTGATTAGTAAGTGCTATGATACCATCATTATTACGAACAGAAATTTTGTAATGCTAATGTATGAAGTAAAAATGCATGAATAAGCTGATGTATGAAGTAAAATGCGTGAAATCTTGCCCAATGGCAAACAAAATATCAATGTGCTGCTTTACAGTAAGTTTTCACTAGGAGTGCTGATAAGCATCAAAGACACAACAATCTCCACTAGCCAACAAAGGATAGTTATTTTCATAACTGTAATACACATATTTCTGAATATCTCTATTTGTACAAAAACTTATTTGGCTCTATCTGACTATTTCTCAGGTTCCAGGTCTGAACATCGGGATGACAATATACCATTGGATTTAACAAGAGGTAGGGGCTTGCTGTTTATTGCTAATTAATTTAATGATCCATAACCTTTGTATTATTGCAGGATTGTGTTGTGCCTGAGTTTTTTTTTGCTGAGTTATCACAGTCATTTTCCCATAATAGTATTAAAACTTGCCGTAACAGTATCCACTAGCCTACCTTTTGAGACATCATGATTGGATTGTCTTAAATTTTTTCAGTAATTTCAAAAAAATTTGGTCTATGACTGAAAAAATAAACCCAGTTTTGTGTGTGCTGGTCACGTTGGTGTTTTCTTTGATTAGCCATGTCTAGTTTATAATATATGGTAATAATATTTTTGTGTAATTTACTGTCTTTCAAAACATTTTGTTATCATTGGAATGTGCTTTGCACTTGTGTAATTCTCCAGTTTTTCCAAACATTGGTTTATTGTAATTTGCCCATATTTCTATAAGATTTCACTGGAGATTGTAATCGAAGTAACTCAGCTGGCAGTGCATTACCAGTGCCTCTTTGTTTCAAAGTGTAATAATAGTGGAAGCATCAGGTAGCACTGGACCGCTAACCAGTGGTGTTAGTGACTTTTAATCAGCATGCATCATTAACTGTGTTTCACAAGACTGTTCAGAGCTTATAATCTCAAGTGTTTTGTGAATTATTTCTCATTAATATATATCTGGCTCTCCTTATTTCACATGTGAGCTGCACAGAATATTAGGAACACTTAAAACTTGGTGCACTTTTGTAGTAGTGTACCATGCTTGTATAAACATTTGGCACTGGTGCAGCATTAATACTTACAGTGCTGTTGTTATTTGTCCATGTCAGCTATTTTGTATTAGTAATCGACTAGCTCAAGACATATTGGCCAGTGCTGAGGATCAAATATTGACTCTGCTTCAATGTGGGTTGATTTTTTTTAAATCCAACTTTTTTGTGTCAAAGCAACAAGGTTCAGCAAACCAGTTTTATATTTTGAATAAAGTTCTGAATATGTTGCAAATAACTAAACAGTTTGTTGTATTTCTGTAAAGACTTTTACTAATTTTCATGCAAATACAGTGCTCAATAGCTTATATTAATAAATGCAAATTCACTGGTTTTCGGAGACCAAAATTAAAATTTGGGTTCTTGTGCAGGTTGTAGACCCCTATCAATAATTGCTCTTATAGAGAAATGTGTTATATTGCTACGTTATTGAAATTTTGTGTATATTTTCACATGTGCAGAGCCAAATGACATCCTAAAAGAAATTCTTTTGAATGTATCAAACCAACAGCCTATTGCAACCTCAAGGAAATTAGGTCATCTTAACAACCTTGTTAAGGTATGTATCAAGCTGCTACTAGAGCAGTGGTTCTTGATTTTTTGCTGATGTAATATCTGATTGGTTTTTACTGTTGTCGCTGCATACCACCTGTTCCAGAAAAGATTGATATGCTGTAATCTACTCACGATTAAGAAAAAACAATTCATTGTGACGGCTACAACCAACTGAACTGTTCTCAACAAGCTGGTCTATACATAGTCATAATTAGATAAATGATGAATGATTAGATTGAAAAAATGGTATTAGCTAAAAATATTAGTGAAAAACATTACAGGAATATCAGCAACTTAACTCACAATGGTGACTAAACTTTTGTAAAATTGTGTCCCATCTCAGTGTCAAGATAACAAAAAATACAAATCTCTCATTGTGTTTTATCCTTTACACCAGGGTCTCCAAAATATGGCCCACAAAGACATTTTGTCAATAATGGAAAAATAATATGTTTAAGAAAAACTTAAACTGATTTGGTACAATGTAACATATCCCAAAACAATCTGATGTCTGGCCCTTGAACTGTTGTGTAAAAACTTATGTGGCCCTGTGACAAAAAAGTTTGGAGACCCTGGCTTTGCACAGTGTCGTTATGTATCATAAATGCGTAGGCAACAATTGCATTTACTTTAATAATTTATTTCAAAGCAACAGCTGTTTAACTGCAGTAACCACATGTAACATTGAATTACAGGGTGGTTCAATATTGTAAGGACTCTTTATTTGCTACAGTTCTAATAGTAAGCCCCACAAATTGATCGGACAAACTTCGTAAATAACGTGGAAACTCCTCACTACCCACCTGGGAAAGCCCTTGCGTATCACTTAGTGGTATTCGTGTCACCACAAGTTGTGAACCACTATATAGTAGAGCAATTAGGCATTCATGCTATAGGACTTCCAAGTCATTTTTTATAAGTAGAAAATAAATTCCTAACAATGTAGTCGGGTGAATTATCTGTATGGAATGGTTTGATCCTGACTCATTTGTTCGACATGTTTGTTTAGCTTCTGTGCAACACAGCAGATGATTCTTTGATCGAATTTCCTATGGAAGTTATAATGACTTGGTAAGAATGGCATGATGGTTTTTATTAATATGCCGTAGAGCACACAAAAATTTATTTATTATTTATACTTTTGCAAGGTATGGCAGCTGTAGCATGATGTTTGTTGGCTGTGTGTCCTTTTCAAGTTCAGTGCAAATGAATGTGTTTTGAAACGGTTTACGTTCTAGAATTATTACATCACATCTGCAATTGACACAGTAAATTACGGTTCAGATTATTTCGTTAGATAAGAGAAAGCATAATAACTCGTTTATATCTGGACTATAATATATCCTTGTTTTGTAACTTTGAAGATACTTTCACTCTACCCTAAGTCCAGACCCAGGGGGTTAACGAGGTTAGATGCCACCCGGAACAAGCAGCAAGTTTGGCGCACCCGTGTTCGAACCTGAAATCTTTCGGAAGCAAATGTACTGCATTGATGAAAGTGTTTGTGACATTGCTGGACTTTTCAGCACAGCCCGCAGTCATTCTCCCCCGCAGTGATTCGGTGCCTGGGGAATTGTGCCCCCTCGCCCCCCCTCGTTACGCCCTTGTCCCGACCATTCCAATTGGTAAGCTGACACACAGTATTTTTGTTTTTAAGTTTGAAAGCCACGTTGGTCTCTGATGTCAAAGAAGTGCGAGCTGCTGGTGTGCGTGCATTGCGTTATCTAATCAATGACAACGAAACAAAGCAGATCTTCATGAAACTTCGCTTGGATCACCTCATAACCAAGTAATAAAACAGTTTGCCAGCGCTGTTGGTAGAGATAGACCGATACATCGGCGTCGCCGATGTATCGGGCCAATATTTGGATTTTACCGATATATCGGTATTGGCCAAAAGGGCCGATTTTATCGGCCTCAGTAGGTCTTGAGCAAACGCTGTTATATTCCTCACATATGCAGATAACTTGTGCAATAAAGCACAATGAAACAAGTCGAGACTGCTATTGCAGCAATGCTAGCGGGTGCGTTTTTGTAGACAAGCAGACAAGATGAACCATGGAGCACGCGTCGATCTTCGCAGCCACAACAAAAGCATCATCATTAATCAGAATAATTAAAAATCATAGAAAAATATTGAAATCGCTGCAATTTGAAAAATTTAGCTCATAAATCTTGATTTTTGAAGTTTTTGAAAAAAAAGTAAAGCATAGATTACATCATATTTTTGACAATGAAGCAGAAAGCAAGATTTAAAATTTTGGAAATATCGGTATCGACTATCGGTATCGGCCCAAAAAAGCCATACCGATCGATCTCTAATTGTTGGTAATAATTAGTTCATGTTGTTTGTAGTTTTGTTGTCTGCTCAAATTCGGACCCCGGTGTCAAACTGTTTGTTTAAATTAATCAGTAACCAAACGTATAGGTGTTTGGACATCAGTCACTTCAACGAAGTGGAAAGAATTCAAGCCATAAGACTGGTTCGGAAAATGGCCCATTTAAAAGCTTCAAATGCTGCAAGGAGCCACGAACCTGTTGTCCCGTTGTCCTTATTTGCTGCCATTGTGTCTGTATCTCTTGGCGGTGCCGAGGAGCGAGACAGAGTATATCGGACCTGTCTTGCTGTTTTGTGTGAACTGGGTGAGTGCGATTTCAATCTTTACTTTTGAATATACGTTCTTGTTTGAAAGTGCATCGAGATATCATTGAAAAGTTTGCTCAGGGTTTTCGGCGTTTTTGTAACTTTGCAGTCTGTCAAAGGCAGTGTTGTTTTTGTCAACCGCCTTACTTGGCACAGCGTTGATCAATTGCACACTGCAAATATTTTATCTCAAAATACAGTGTGCTTCTTTTCCGATGTTGTTTCTACATTTAAATCAACTTCATTGTATGTGTAGTTTGCCAAAAACCCCAAAGCATGGCTTACATCTTTACAGTGCACCATGAAACCACTCCGAAACGACAGTGTTGCCAAGCTTCGCGCAAATGAACGAGCAGGGTTGTTAAGCGTCGAAGTTTTCCAAAATGTCGATAATTACCTGATGCTGAGATTCCGCTGCATCTTGACGTCACGTATTCATGAACCCCTTGATGATCCTTGTAATGTTATCATCACCGCCTTCCTTTGTCGCACAAATGCCGGTCTAAAAGTGTAATTGGTGCCATGCAATGCCAACCAGGGATTACTTTAGGTTTCGGAGCTAGTGCAGGGGTCGGCGACCTTTAGCTAACTGCGCCGACTCAAGGTTTCAAATCATTCAGTGTGCCAATAACAAACGTTTTTTTTTTAATACAAGGCAAGGTCAATATATTTTCTGTGTGAATCATGAGAAAATTGATTTGTAAAGGTGGAGCTTCTGCGTGCCATTAAAAATTGATTGGTTTGTCAATTGTGGCACGCATGCCGTAGGTTGCCAAGCCCTGGTGCTGGTGTGATTGGTGGATGATGTGTTCTTGGTGCGCGTAGGTGTTGGCCAACGTTACACCTGATCTTACAGAACTTCTAGTATTGCCCGCTGGTGTATATTGGTCGTGGTTGATTAACGCGCCATCTCCATTGGCTCGCAAATACGCCTTTTAGATATGACTACTGTATTAGAAATATAGTTATCAGTCGAAATTTTTTTCATCATCAGTTTTACTGGTTGTTGGTAATTTCAATAATTCATGATTATTATGCAGGGCTGAAACCTTGCGAATATTGAAATACCAATCTTTAACCCAAATTGTCGAAAAGCGTTGGTTTTTAACTGAATGAATCTATGAGCTGACAAACTGCGTGCATTATAGCTGGAAGATTTTTACCGTGTTCAAATCGCTGGCAGTTTGTATTTGTCCATGAACGTGAGTCCTGTGATCTGCGATATGCTCTCCAGTGGCTTTACCACGTTTTTTTTAACAAAATGACTGTTTGGCAATAGAGTGACTGTGTTATATAGTTACCTCTTTCAGTGGTTCATTAAAAAAGTTGGTCTTCTCCACGCGATTCATGCGCGTTCGGCTCCGTTGATGATTTTGCCCTTCTCTCGCTTCTGCTGGCCAAAAGAAAGACATAACTGTTTGAGCGATCTGCATCTACGTGGTCGAAGTACCTGTGGTTTGTGATTGCAAAAGGAAAACAACTTAATTTTTCTTTATCTGAAATAGCTGATTTAGCTGTAGAGACAAGGTGATTATCACTGTCAGTCATCGTTTTTGTATTGCCTTACTGCGACATGTGTCAAGGCATCCTGGGCTAGGAGGCCTTGGCTGTGCACTCTAATCAGTAATGTACGTCATCTACGTCAGGATGTTTGTTTGTTTTGACGTGAACTGCTATGGCTTTTCAACAGAGGCAGCCAATCGATTGGCACGTGACGTTACTCGGCTCAGCAATTCTTTTCTGAATTGTTTCGCTTTCTCTATCTGGCATTTTTGGCGCCTGAGCTTTCATTGGAACATTGTTTTTGCAGCCGTGATTCAACCATGGTTGGTTCTCCGTTGCAACGGTGTGCTGGCGCTGATCAATGCCGTACTGGAATGCCACATGTATGGTCGCATAAGCGAATGCCTCTGCATGAGTCTCATGCACCTTATCAACCACCCGTCAGTAAGGTAGTATTTCGAGCATTGAATGCAGCGTTTGCGATATTTTCNNTTTTTCGCAATTCAAAGCGACCTGAAGCGGGAGTAAAGCTTCCTGTGGCGTGGTTTTCCAGTATGCTTTNGCTGATGCGGCTTTGCTGGTTCGTTTTCGTGGNCGGCCGGCAGGTCTTGCGGGAAAGGAAGTCCGGATGAAACTAATTTGCGTAACGTTCTTCCATGAGCCTGCCGCGCTTTGAACACTGCCTCCCCGGAGTCGACGCAAGAACGTAAATTTCATTTTGACCCAGTTCCAAAACGGGGCAGGTCATTTTTTGTTTGCCCTTAACCATGCCCGCGCATTTTGCGCTTCAGTGTTTCATGGGGGTCTCAGTTTTGTTTGTGTGTTTATTGCAGCATTTGGCACAAGCCCGACTTGAACGTCGGCGCCATTTTTGCCCCGTACACCGAGCTGAACTATCGGCTGCACCCTGATGTGGAAGACTCGAAACTCAAGTAAGCACTCGCCTGCTGTACGTTGTATTGCACATTTTTTGACTGTTGGTTTGAGATTGCACGATGATGACCCGGAGAGAAGAAGCTTGGCCGCAGCAGCGGTGCACAGTGGAGCTGGGTTTTTCTTTTCGCTGAGACGTTTCGGTCATCTGTACGAAACAGCTTAATGTATGTTTCGGATATTTTTTATGACTGCAAAAGGGCATTATGACCGAATTGACAATTTTTTTTCGACCAGTTAAAAATAAAATTCGGTCAAAGACCGAAAAATGACCTAAAAAACAGCAGTGAACAACATCAGTATTTTGTAATTTTGTAAACCGTTCATTTTGTTACATAAAAAAATTACGTAGAAAAGCTTGGAAAACCTGCTGTATTCGTAGCTAACGTTAAAGCGATGATTTGTAATGTTGATGTGTTCCGTGCACAACAGCTGTTGTCGCTGAAGCGTATATTACTTAGACCAAGGTCCTTAAACTCATGGAACGCAACAAGCCGATTTGAACCGAAGAAAAGGCTCGTCTTGCCTAGAATTAGGCAGACCTTACGCTAGCTTGCAGCTACACACCAAACACAATATGCAACTAAATGCGCAAGAGCCCTGAATGTAGCAGGTCTCCAAACTTGCCAAAGTAGCAGGTCTCCAAACTTGCCAAAGACAATCACTAACAGTAACGAAGCAATATTTTCACGAAGAAAATAGGATGATTGGGAACCACTGACGATTAGCTCGAGGACCATATGTTTGAGATTTCTGCCCAAAACCCCAGAGCAAAACCAATTTTCACGTAACCTTAACAGAATGCGAAAGTACTGAGATCGTGTCGTGAGTCATGCTTGGACTGGGAGCCAAAATACAAAATTTGAGGTGACGTGGTCAAATCGCTTGTGCAGAAAACGTAGTAAGTTGCGCAGTTGACTCGGCAACGATGCAAAATATTCTCTTATTGCCTTCTGTTGTCGATTTGCTTGCGGCGCTAACCAACAACACTGCTGTTTTGCCTGATCTGCAGAGAAGAGCAGGAGATGAGATATGCTGCGAGCAAAATGGCTATAGTCTCCTTACTTCGGACCTGGTCGGGCTTGTTCCACGTCTGCCAGTCAAAGGATATGATTCGATCCTTTGTCGAGGCGCTTTTAATTCCCAACCCTTGCGTACGGGTGAGTGCTGCTAACAGTATTTCTTTGCAAAGCAATGCTTTGCACGAGAGATGTTGCTTAAAAGTGCACTTTCGCTTGCGGGGTTATTCTATCCCGCTTTTTCTACAATTTTAATTGACAAACTTTTGCAGCAAGTGGACTCTTAGCTCGTCATGATATCTACGAAGTGTATGAGTGTGTGTGGATTTGAACAAAAGTGCGCCGTTTGGCACAGCACGGAATTAAACGTCAGGGTATTTGCAGAAAGGTATTCTCACCGTACTCTGCGAGCTATTTTACCTGAACGAATTGGAGTGGACAGACGACTTCGACGCTGCTGTCAAAGCAGCAGGTGTGTATCTTTGGTTCTGCTTAATGTACTGGTGAACTTTGACGAAACGATGGCTGCGCCCCTCTGCATAGACTCCTTTTGTTTGCGGCAAATCACTTATTTCGACTAATTGACAACGGGTGCTGTGCCAACAGTGGCGTAACGAAGTTGGATAGCACCCGGGGCAAGAAGCAAGTTTTGCGCGCCCAGGTTTGAACCCGAGGACTTTCGGAAGCAAATGTACTGTATTGAAGAAAGTACTTGTGAGATTATTGGGACTTTTCGGCACCCCCCGAAGTAATTCCGTGCCCGGGAAATTGTGCCCCCATTCCCCCTCGTTGCGCCCCTGTGTGCCAATATTGTTTATGTTCTTGTCCCTTCGTTTCGTTTGACCTGCTTATGATATTTAGGTGCCTCGGTTTTTGTGTAAATAGTTTTTGTGAAATTGACAACCCGTTTGTTTTCCCCCAAGTTTTTTAAGATTAAGTGTCGCCATTCTTTTATGAGCAGCTGCGCTTTAAAAGACGTTTCTTCGTTACCGATTCATTCACAAGCGACTTGTGCCGTTTACGCAATGCGATATAGTAAGACAGCATTTTACAGTGTTTCTCAGCTTCGATGTCTGCTCGCTCCACAAAAGGTATGTCGTGGATTTGTAACGATATTATTTTTTGTTCCTCTCTTTTTTACTCAGCGCCTGGCAATTTCAAAGACAGCTGGCGGCTCTCGGAAGGTTTTGTTGCAGCCGAAGGCAAGTTCCTGCTTCGGGTTCGAGCGGTGTCGCGGCCCGACCTGGTCGACTGCCATCTTGCCCTTCTCCTCTCGTGCTTCTTGCAGGCGGGGTTGCTGAAGGTCAGTGCGGCGTTTCACGCATTTCAAAGCAGTGTGTCGATCACTCGTGTTGTTCGACGGTTTGAGTGTTTTTAACGTTTCGAACGACCTCACTTGACCTATTCGCTCGATCACAACCGACCGCGCTTTCACTTTAGACTTCAGTTCTTGCTCTTGTAAGGTGTTAATGAAGGCAGTCGAAGAAAAGACCAGAAGCAAAAGGGTTTAACATTCTGCCGTCGCACCGAAAGCCCGCTTGTACTTTGGTTATTAACGCCACGTTGCTCACGACTCTCGGTTCCAGTTCGTTGTTTGTGCGACAACCTGATGGCCCTGTACTTCGCAGTGCCTGACCGACGTGTGCCTGTGCGCCGATCGTCACTCGTCCGTAGGCGCGACCGTCGTACTCGGTTCGGTTCTGCATCTAGCGTGCCACCTGTTGCCTGGCGACGAAGGCACGTCGTCATGGAAATGGCAACTGCCCCAGTTACTCAACGACAACGATGCGGAGATGACGATGGAGGGCAAACAGTAAGTGGTTGTGCCCAATGCTGGTGCGTGGAGTGCAATGGGTTGTTGATGTAATATTTCCCCCTGTGTGTGTGCAACGCGCTTTCAACGCTCGCCCTATTTACTCGTGGGAACGAAGAACATTGTCTCTAGGCTTCGGTTGGTTGTGGGGTGGCGACACTGCGATGAACTGCCATTTGCGAATTTTCGTTAGGTTTCAAGCATGTGCTTCGTATAGAATAGCGAGCGTGCTGCGAAGCAGTGGCGAAAAGCGAAGTACGTGTGGTGCGGTACATCGTGCCGCAAAAGATCGGCGGTTGTCTGTCGCCCACGTCGGAAACTGCCGTCTGACAGCAATGCTGTTAAACTGCACGGGTTGCGAGCTTTCTGCGTTTGCGTCAAAAGCCAGCCGCGATATTTGATCTAAGACTAGCGCAACGTTGCGCCCGCGAAGCGGACGCAACTTCGACGTCCCTCTGCTTTTCTATTCAGCGTTGGCTGCGAAGTTTCTTCTTAAACGAGCCCGATACCGTGGTCGGATTCCAGATGGCCGTTTGCTTCCGCGGCAGCGAGCGGTGGCGTCGAGTTGGCAGACGCGCCCGCTCTTCAAACCAAGACGCTGTCAAAAACAATCCTGGAAGCGCAGGTTAAAAGGCCCGACCACGACGAGCAACTGCTGAGCAGCTTGTGCGCACGGTACCCGTTTCGTCGCCCAGTTGCCACTTTCGCTCCTTCGCACTTCGCGTCGCCTCGTCACATGCCGACATTTTAATACGCGCGCGCGCGTGCATTATTTACAAGCGGGTTGAATCACTCGGTGCAAGGTCACGACGTGCAGTCGATCACAGCAGTGTTTTTGTCGCTCTCGGGCGAGCAGTGTAACGCGGAAGCAGGACGCGCGCTTTTCTGAATGGCCGGCNCAGAGCGTCGTTTAAATATTTACTTCGCTNCCAGCGCTGCTCGACTGCTCTCGACTTGTTTTCGCGTTCGATTTCGCGCTCCCGGCCGCCCGCGTTTTTTCACGTATGATACTGGGTCGTATCCTTGAAGGCTGTGTCGTTGTTTGCGGTCATTTCGACCCTCATTTTCGCAATGTCGCGGTTTGACGTCGGTTTGGGTGGAAATTGCGGTTATGCTGCTTCGGCTTGGTGGCCACACTGCCCCTTTTAAGGTTTCGATAAGAAATAGTGCGTGCTCTTTCCAACTTATTTTTTTTCTGGCAACAGCAATGAAGCTTTTTGTCGGTACTGATAAAGTCAAAGTTGCATTTCTGGCGACATTGGCTTGTTTCGCTGCTGTTAAGTTGTGAATCAAGTTTAATGTTTCTTTTCTCCCATCCCACATTTAGTTCATAGTTCTCGGTCTCAAAACAGACGCATCACGTAGCATCTGGTGCGCGGCCATCTGCGCCCGCTGGTTGTCGTCGGGCTGCTCACTCGCAGTCGCAATAAGCTACAAGTACTTAAGCTGTCTGGTATCTGTGCTGTTTTTCCTGCTTGCGTGCGAGCACCTCGCGCCTTTGCTCCGGCTGTATTACATGCGTTCGCAATTTTGTCATTAAAGGCTTCGTCATCATCGGAAATTGACTGGGAAGAAACGTAATGCGTTTCTACAAAAGTGAGACTTTTTGTACAATGACCTTATGCGAACTGCTGTGGAAGCGCAATAACAAAGCAGCCAAGTTACAGGCAGCGCCACCCTGGCATCCACTGCCAACATCAAAACACGAAGTTGAACGCGTTTTAAGCGCTTCAATCAGGATCGGCTAAAGCTCGACGACCACTTAATGTGTCCACCGCATTTACGGTTTTGGGCTTGACGCCTGTCGCAGTCGCTTTTCGGTGACGCGCGCTAAAACCGACCTAACAGCACGTTCGTACGTTTTCAGTTATGATTGTAAAGGCTTGTTTGCTCAGTCGCAGAAACGTGGCAATCAAACAGCTGCAGGAAATCCATGTGCTGCTGAACAGGCCTTCCTCCGCCTACAGCCTCCATCTCTCCCAGTTGCTGGCGCGCCACCGTCGTGGACTGGATTCGCAGAGGTTTGTTGTCTTGACATCTGCTGGACCGCGCGGCGCGCCCAGAAAGCACGTGTCGAGCGCGACTGGGTTGTTTACGCCGCCAGCGCTGCCAGACCAGCCGCGGTCGACTGACCTCTCTCGCGCTCGTCAAGTCACGCTCTCTCGCTTTTTGTCCTGTTTGTCTCGTGGAAGAACGCCCTCAGTTCCGCCCCTTGTTTGTGTTGTTCGCGCCCGCGAGAAAGAGAGAGGAACAGGCTGCTTTGCCTGCTCGTCCTTCGAATCATTGTTCGGGTGTTTTCCATGGTGCACTTTGGTTGTCGTGGAATTTGTCGCCGATGTTTTTCAGTTGGACTGCCTTTTGTCAGGGAGTATTTTTTATTGAGAGATCTTGTGATGACAGCCTAACGCTGACAAGTGTTTTACTGCCTGCCATTTTCCACCATGTTTTCTTTACAACGTAGTGCGTGCAATCATCTCTGGCCGTCTTTTAGTTCTTTTGTTGACAGCAAAATATGCATTAGAGGCACTGATTGGGAGTCTAAAGCGCTTGTTTTTGAACGTCGTTCTCCACAAAAGGAAAAAATAAAGGAACGTGCGGTTTCCGTGACGTTTTAAACTGCGGTTATGATCAACCTTCTGCTCAGTCATCGGCTCACGTTCGAAGTGCAAGCTTAATTTAACTTGTTTGCCGTTTTATTTTAAGTAATGCGAACAAGTTGGATTCATCGCGTTGTCGGTGACAGGGCATTTCTAACAATAGGTTGAAATTCATTGATTTGGGCATTGTGGAGTTGCTGACAACGACATTGGGCATGATATGACGTTCAATAG
>JGI24159J19872_10003938_pt1 | contig 18791 bp, 16 predicted proteins | sample Ectturendosymbi4_FD_19872 | JGI IMG/M metagenome (IMG submission 19872) | reverse complement strand
TTTTTTTTTTTTTTTTACAAATATATACGCAGGAGGCGAGCCACGAAAAACACCCGCATGTGACGCAACAGGATCAGCTTCCGCTCCTGTTCCTTAACTGAAAGGGATGACTTGAATAGAGCAGAGGTGGCCACCGATTCGGAGTCGATTCCAGCAAGATTCTGCGTTTTTTTCGGACCCAGAGTTAAAAATTTATGAAAAAAATCGGGGTCACCAACTTTTACTTTCGGCAGCAGGAGTCTGCGCGGTCTTCATAAATGTCATTCCTTTATTGCAAACATTGCTGAATTTCGGCGGCATTGATGGTTTGCGGAGTTTGAACAGGAGTCGTATTTACAAATAGGAAAAAAATTTCGCAGCCGAGTACGGATTCAAAAAGTTTCGGAACAGGAACAGAACCGCAGTCTGAAAATGCGACTGCGGAGCCTGCTGGCGAGTCACCTGTTCATGGCGCCACGCACGTCCTTGTCGTCCATCAGACACTCGATGTTAAGAGTCATCCGGCTGGCGTTGGACGAAAGTTGTTTTTTGAGCTTCTCGCATTCGGTCAGCAAGCGAATTTCAGCGCGCTTGTTTCGCGTCACGTCGATCTTGAATTTTTCCTGCAACACGACGACACGTTTACCTCAATTGGCATGTCAAGCAACAAAAATTTAGTTAGATGAGAGTTCCACAAGCAACCAAACGCACAGGTACATTAGCAAATTCGTGATCACCGTGGCAACAAGCTGCGTCAGGGCCACTGATGCACCTAATCATGGGCAGTTGTTGTCAAGGACTAAACATTTACCCTTCAGGTCAAGTCCTCAAAGCATTGATATCATCTGCCGCAATTATTTGCTGTTCCCTTTTTCTCGTGGATTGGCTGCATTTTTCAAAGCGTTCAGTTTTGCTATAATGGGCCATAACAATTTTCTGGTCGATGATGCAAAGCCGTCTTATCCACTTCACCACACATTAAGCCACGGTCAGTATTACGAAACACAGCGAACAAAGCAAGACGCGACGTGCTGCAGCCGAAACGAAAATCCCCTGGATGCTGTTTTCATTTTCTTTCATCGGGCAAACAAAATCATTTAAATGTAATCGATAGACGCGACCGATGACTGCAAACTAAAAAATAAGTAAGGATTAAGCCAAAGTCTTGTGTGAACTGTGGCATGAGGGGAACAATCTGCTGATGAAGATCAAAACTGGAGTTCATGCATTTTCAATGAAGCACATCTGGTGCTTGGCCAAAAAATGTTAAAATTACGTCCAAGTTTTTGTCAACCCATCGACAGACTTTCAGTATGTTTGAAACTGACTCGGGGAAAAAACAACGTGTTAACTTAACACTCAGGTAATATAACAACAGTTGAAACCCTATTTCAAATACTACCTTTCGAGGATTTGTTGACAGAATAGACTACACGGTATTCACCGCGGCTATTATTAGGGCATAAAACTCGGCACGCTGCATTCCCCCATCTCTAATCACCAATGCGATTGTCACTTTCTGAAACTGTCGGCTAAGTGGTACAGTTGGTTGAGCACGCACGCGTCACCAAAGCAGGTTCGATTTCTGGCCGGGTCACACCGAAGACTTGAACAACGGTTCACGCACGGTGCTGCCATTGATTTTTCAACAGTGCAGCATTCGGCCACGTGGTCCACGGCGCAAGCAAACGCTGACAAGAGCCGCAGACCACTCGTGACACAAGAAGTGCAAAAACGAGCGTAATGAAACTGAAGTGAACTGAAATTTCTAAAACTCGACCGATACTAACGAAACAGTGAGCTAAAATGGTTACAATATCAAGATTGATCCTGGAATCCTGCAGTCGACGAACAATGAACATACACATAGCTGTTAAAATGAGTAAAATTGTATCGTTTTCAAACATGCCTTGAATTCGGCTGCAAAATGTCGGCACAAAGCTCTATCGAAATCCCTTCCGCCGAGATACGGGTCAAACGCCGTAGCCAATACCTGAAATAGGAGAAAGTGAAATTACTCGATCCACTCCAACTACAGGACGCAGAACCACAGGCATCAAATCGTACTGGGCGATCTTTGTGTTAAGATTACCGGACCACAGTAATCGCTTCATCATCTCACCAATGAACTTACTGCGCTTTGGATCTTTTCGTTTCGCGCATTTAACGACGGGATTGGATAAACCACAAAACTTTCACAGTTATTTTTTTAATCGATGTCATATCAGTTAACTATTCCAAACCGTGCAACATAGACAAAATTATACTGCGTTTTGGCGAAAGTCACATCATAATGCTTACTGACCATTCAACGCACATTTATCAACTAGAAAGCCTTTAGTCGTGATATTCAAACTCCGAAGTGTAGAATGTTTAGTCTACTCTGCGAACGTTCCCCACAATGACATCAATCACCCAGATAATCCGGAGCCCATGAGCACAAACAACGAGCGCTCTGTACAAGAGCCACCGCTTACCACGTTCACGTTTTTGGTTCAAAACCACACCGCCGGGACGTACCTTCAATTTGCCTTTGTTAAAAGCAACCGCGGAAACCTGCATAGCAGAATGTCCAACGTCGACGAAGACTATTATTCTGGGTTTTTCTTCAGGAGCGGGAAGGTCTTGTTTATAAATTCCATAGGCCAAAGCAACTGTAAAGATGACAACATCATAGGCATGCATTTCATAAAAGAACTGCTACAGGGACGACCACGCAAACGCGTGCAGCAACTTGATCTCAACTCTCTGAACAAGGTGCTTACCTGCAGTTGTGTCACTAAATAATCTTAAGCAGTGCAGACCGGCGATTTTGGATGATTCGTAAAGACATCTTCTTTCAGCGTCCGTATAAAAGCACGGCACCTAAAGAATAAACTTTCAACAGTGACTTCAATGTTGTGAGCACTCGGTAGACCAATCTGCTGACGCCTACACACTTATCTCAAATCCAGACTAGCGCGGGCAACCATGTGCTATGTGCAAGTTTAACCCAGTGGTTCTCAACCGGGAGCCGCTTAGCTTCCTAAGCGAGGAATTCTCAAGTCCTGGGAGGAAATTTCCACAAGGGTCGAATTGGAGAGAAAAATTATTGAAACTAGGTTTTTATATTTCCATCTCTGTAATGTCTGATATTTCTTGCAAATGTAATGTTTTTTCTTTGTACAGAATGCGTGCTAGCAGGTAGCTGATACGATGTGGTCATTGCAGTGTAATAACTACAGCAGATGATCATTTCTACATTTTCCTAACTTCCTAGCAGTTCTGAGATTGCAGAGACGGAAAACATGGACTTCTTTTATACTGTGTTAAAGATTTACGGCGTAGACCCCAGTGTTTCAGTTAAAGCGTTGCTGATAAATTTAAAAGAGTTGGATAAACATCAAATCAGGTATCAGGTTTTTGGAATGACATTGCTTTTGAGAAAAATCGATCAAAATCTTTATTTAAGCATTTTTTGCCAACGTTTTCTTCTGCTATGGAAAGAAAGCAGATTTAAATGTGAACTTTCCGTAGTAGACCAGATTTTATCCAAAAACAAAACCCAAAATGCACAGATTTACGATTATGCCAAAACACGGTCTCAAAGCAGAAACTCTGCCATTCCTACTGATGTGCGTTTAGTGCCGTCACGGACATTTTGACCAAAAGTGGAGCCTGCAACAATTGCGAGCGCGGAGATCTTCAGGCAAAGTTGACACGTTTTCTATCACCACTTTATCTCTGATTTCTTAATGAGGCTCAGGGTTGGCGCTAAAGTTGAATGAAATATTTTTAGGGAGTTTTCATGTGGTTCATTTGCTTGATAAACTTGTTATTTTTCAATAAACATGAAGTTTCTAGGGTTTATAAAAAAGAAATACGAAGAAACACTGGCTAGTTAGTAATTTACACAAGGATAGCGTGCGGCTGGATAAGTGGGAACAGGTTAATAAATAAGCAGCTGGCTCCTTTCGTTTACAGTTCTACTCACGCCAAATTGTAGTCAACCAAACAACTTACAAAATAACAGCCTGTAGCAATAAGACGTACCGATATCACGCAGTCATTAACGGGTTTCTTAAGATTGGACTCTGCAACGGTGCGAAGCTTGGTGAGCAACATACCAAACACCTGCTCAACGCTGAACACAGTCTCTTCGCCGGCATACATCACCTACACAAATATTCAAGACTGTCATAAGGGTGAGAAATTCCTCTGCACAAACTTTTTTTAATTTCGCCATAAATTGCCAAGCTTGCAACGTATTTTAAAATCAACTTGCCCGCTTGCTGATTTCGAGAATAGTCCACAATATTTTCAAATTGTTGACACAGGATGTACAAATATTGTGATTTGAACTGAACGTCATTAAGCCAGCGCAGGAAAACATAGACACCTTTTTAGTTACGTTGCCCCGGCCATGGTAAGGTAATTCAAAATTAGTTAAATCACAGGTTTTTCATATACTGTATTTCCACATTTGCAATATTCACGACTTTGTCATAATTAGAAACTCAACAGTTGCGTATCATGTCAATGATTTACGGCAAGATCCATCACTTCTTTGGATCTGTTTGTACTTATATTGCATAAATGTTACATTTTTTTACCAAATACAACTAGTTGTTCCTACTGATCGCACAACTAAGGTCTTTGTTTTTAGGCAGTCAATCATGACACTGATCCAAGGTATGGATTTTACGACAAAAGCAGTTGTGACGGCTCTTGCAGGAGCAACTCAGTAACCGTACTCCAGGGCAAGCTTGCTTCATTAGTCATTACAGCACTACATGCAAGTAAAACCTCTAGCAAAGGCTGATCTACTTATACAGTAGTAGTGAGCAAAGGTAAAGCGGTTGTTTTCATTCATTCAGAATTTCAGCAAAAAAATGATATGGATAATTACCAGAATTGAAGAGTCAAACTTTGTGTTGTAAAAGTCATGTAGGGTAGAAATTAGAAATGTTCATTGCATTTACGCTTTGCAAATTCTACTAAGACAAACATTCAAATTACAGGATATCCATGAAAGTACTGTAAATAAAACATTGAATGTTGGCCAGTAAAAGCACATGAGACACAAGCCAACACATATTTACCTGCACCCCAACAGCACCAGATCGCATTTTAACAACTTTGTATGGGAGGAATGGAATTTCACGTTGCACAAAATCATCATCATAAGGCCTTCCTATCAGACGCTTGAAATTCGAAATGGTATTTTTATAATTGGAAACAACCTGAAAAATATGAATGATATTTTATATAAAACACTTGTAAATCATGCATAAGCATAAGAAACCACAGAGTCAGCACTAACTCAACCCTTAAAAATGGCAAAATTTTAACATGTTTTGAGTCAACATAATGCGCATGCAATGTTTTTGCAGCTAGAATGAGAGACAAAAGGTTTTGCAGCTAAATGAAAATACCATTACCAACAACACAACAGTGACAAACATACCTGAGACTTTGCTCCAGTGCCAATAATTCGTTCTTTACTAGTTAATGATACAATGGCACTGTCAAGAAAAGAAAAACATTTTCAATCATAGTCCTAAAAGCTTTTTTATGTTAAAAGGCCTGTCTTCACTGTGGACGAGCCAGGAGTTATAAGGTGTAATCCTTAGTTTGCTTCATTGTGTCAAGTAATCCTGCACCATACAGGGCTCGGCACTGGGTTTATTTTTTCGGTCATTTAACGGTCATAGACTGAATTTTTTTTTCAATGACCGAAAAAATTGAATCAATTCGGTCATAATGTCTGTAAAAGTAGGCTGGCGAACTCTGTTACGCCGAGTTTTAATAGTACTATGGAACAAATTACCGAAATGTCTCATCGAAAAAATAAAACCAGGCTCGGCATGACAAGTCCTTCACACAACAAAAGAAGGATTGTGCCTGGCAACACCTGGCTCATCCTCAGTGTAGACGGGTCTTGAGGGAACACAGTAGTGTAGGTTTTTACACATGCCAAAGATACAGCAATGACTAAGATACAGCAAGGAGATTTAAAGTTTCATGTTATTCAAAAGTCTTTCACGATTTCATGCTCTTAACATATTTACAGTAACAAGGTGCAAATACTTCAACTATAAAGAGGCAATAAAGTTGACCGCTAGCAAGCTTTCATATGAGTCAGTTGGGCAAAAAAAATCAAGGGGGTAGTTGGGGTAAAAAAGGACACCCCCCTACAACTTCAACTGGCTGCACTACATTAATTTTTTTTTGGATTGATGCAGTGAAAGTATTTAAAAAGTCTTTATGCCTATTGCTTGTTTTAATGAAGCATTTATTTGTGCTGTAGGTTAGTTCCAACAATAAAACCCAAAAAAACTTTTTTAGTGGTTTTGTGAACATTTGTGTGACATATTTGCAGATGAATTTTTTGCTCCAATTTTTTGTTAGACAGTGTGTCTCCTAATGATCGAAGGTAGTTCAATAAAAAAAATCGTAAATTGTGAATGCTTTTAGTTCACCAATGGTGATTTTTTTACCCTGAATTTTCCATGGCCACGGGGGCAAAAAAAGTCAATTGTTTTTAGGCTTCATGAAGAATTGTGAATACTTTGAAGCAAAAATTCAATTCCTCATTGTAAGTATAGTAACTATGTAAGATTTTTGAAAACCTCTTGAGAAGTATTAACTACATACATGCACACTTCCATTGAAACAATTGAATTGGCTAGAAAGGAAAATGTATCTATCTTAAAGCTTCTTGCACACTGCACAGATATGTTGCAGCCTCTCCATGTAAACTGTTTTGCCCCACTGAAGTACTATGAAACAGCCTTACTTCAACACATCCAACAAGCAGAATGACAACCACTATGAAAAGCATAGTTTGTGAACATGCTATGCAGTGTATGGAGGCACGGTTTAAATGCACAAAACATAATTTCTGGGTTTAGAAGTACCGGTGCTTTTCCTGTTGACAAAACCAAGTACAAGCTGTCACATTTAGACATATTCAAGCTCCAACTCTCTTCAAATAAAAAGGATCAGAGTTGTCCAAAAAAGCGAATACAAGTTAAAATGAATGGAACTATACTGACAAATAGAAAGTTCAAGGAACAAGTGGAGCTATTGAAGATAGAAAACAATAAAACAGGAAAACTAAAAAAAGCAAATTGTTTCAGACAGTGATGAAGGTGAAGAGATTGCATGGCATGATTAGTCAGATGATGATGAAGACTTCAAGGATAGTGACAAAGGAATTGCAAAGGATGAAGGGGCAAACAACAAGTCACTATTTCAAACTTAGACATTGAAAAATACTTTGTGGCGGACTGGAATCTTCCACAGACATATTACTGGGAAAAGTTGGGAAGTATTTTGGTATGACGTGGACAAACAAGCAGAGAAATCAGAGTTTAAATTTTTGCAGAAGAAGAGTGGGATAGATGGAGAAATATGCTAGGATTGGCCTTCTACTGAAGATACAGGACATATAGAGATTGTTGACACTGCCAACTGGTTTTAGGGGTCAGCATTAGCCCAACTGAAAAGTGGTAGGTGTGGATGATCAAATTTTGTATTCAAAAAAGAGAACAAAGTGCAAAAAATTGCCCATTTCTCTAGCAATATGGTGTATACAATGCCTAACATTGTTACTGGACTATTTGCATATGAGTAATGTTGTTGTAGTTTTGTCAATTTACTGCAAAGTATGGTTCAGTGAAGTTGCCTTTTTTCTCCACGCATGCTTTTTTTGCCTCTTTTTCAGGTGAAAAAAAGCAAGACTAATTTGTATATTGTTTTAAATAATGTGCAGAGGTAAGCCAAAATTTTCCAAAAGGTACATTGCCCACCAGCCTTACTAGGAAACATATAACTTTTTATTTTCAATGCATAGAGCATGATCCATATCAAACTTCATGCATTTTGACTTTTTTTGCTCCAACTGACTAATTAAAAAAATGCATACCAAAACACTTCTGCACAATAACAAACTAAAACTTGAATGCCACAACAAGCTGTACAAATAAATCTAGCTAACAAAGTCTTTTTTTTTAATCAACAGCAAAAATAATTTTTTTTTTCAGTTACGATGTCATACAGCTCATTGGAATTACTTCATTCATGACAAAATGCTTACGGAGTATTCCGGTCGCTGAATTCATTTGCCACAGTTTCAATGCCACCCTGGCGAGCAACTGCTGTGTAGCAAGTTACATTTCCAATGTCAAACCCAACAACAGACATCTTAATAGTAAAGTATGTCAAATACTACATTAGTAGCAAAGAAGTGCTACTATATTCTGAAAAAATAACGCAGTTAATAATAATGTATTAGATATTAAAATCAGGAAATTCCTTAGACTTTAAGCAATGTTTATTACCTTTGTTTTTCAACAGAAATAATGTTGATTGCTTATAGACAACAAAATTGCAGTATTGATTGCAATGAAAATACCGAACAACTGTTATTTTACAAAAAGTATGTATTAAGAGTGACGTCGTAAGGTGAGGACTTTTAGGCCAACTTGGCCCACTTCACCTGGCCCTGAGCCCAAACCGTTAGACGGTAGTATTTCGATGAAGTTTTTATAGGAAACTAGGCTACAATTAAAGTCTTTTGATACTTTGAATGACCTGAGGTTTCGGGTTCAAAAGTTATGATCTAAAGTAATAAAAATGTTTGACTAATTAGTTAATTAATTAATTTTTTTATTTTAGATCATAAATTTTGAACCAGAAACACTAGAAAGTCGATCAAAGGCTCAAAAGACTCCGACTCGAGCCTAGTTTCCGATAAAAACTTCACCTAGCGGTTGGGCCCTAGGCCAGGTAACAAGAGCCAAAATGGCCCAAAAACTACTTTACTTATGACGTCACTCACAAAAAATCCACCACCCCCAACCAAAAAATTTTTTTTCGAGTGCAGACTAGAAGACTGGCTGATCCGTTTGAGCCTTTGAACAGCTCTCTAGCACAATCGGCAGAGGAGCTATGGTGTTGGTAAGGCAACCGACAACTGCTGGTTTTAGGCCGATTTCAAAGTACGAATATATCGTACTTCAGCTCAAAGTGTTAAGTAGTTGGACCACCCTGCCTTACCATGTTTCATACAAAGTGTTGCAAATCTTTAAACAAAAGAGCAATCCTGCATCTTTTAAAATCTGACTCAACAAAACAGGTAACAATATATATTTATTAGCAATTATAATTACACACATACCACAGTGTCAGACCCATTCCATTATAATTCAACAACATTTTACAATTTTGCAACCCATAAACTCAAACTTTTACTATTTTCAGATATGTTATTCTCTGCAAAAATCTAAGCAAAGTACAATAATATTTTGCTATTTGGTCCACCAGTTCAAGATATGGATGTTTAAATTAAAAGTTGCCAACTTTGACATGTTCATGCTAGGTACAGTAAACCTCAGTTAATTCAGATTCGGCTAATCCGGATCTTCACCAATACCGGATGAAACTGCTGGTACAAATTATTTCTAACATTGTTCTTTATAAAAATCTTCAGTTTATCCGGATTTTTTGATCTGGATCTTTGCCAATACCGGATAAAATCTGCTCTTTTCACATCTCGTAATCTGGATTTTTGTCTCTAGGCACGATTCGGCTGCTTTCAGGTGCAACACAAGCATGCTCAAAATCACCACCGAGCATATAGGATTATGATAACAACGGCCGAAACTGCATGCAACATTCGACCAATCGGAAAGAGATAATTGCATCACACACAGGCATGGCATACGTTGAACATAACGCTTAAGGCACGCCACCGCACCATGGTTTGTCTATTGATCAATGTTGACTGTTGAGTGTGCTTGTGTCAACATCCCTGAATCGTACACGGTAAGGTGTCTGGAGGGCATTACCAGTGATGCCAGGTTATTTTGCAAAAACAAGCAAGAAAATATGAAAAACAAGCCAAAAATAGGTAATTTGACTGCAAAACAAGCCCAACATGCGTTGGTAGGACAATGCAACAAAATGAAAAATCAGCAAGTAAATTAAACAAAAATGCATGGTAACAAATCCGAAAAAAAAACAAGCCCAAAATGATCAAATTTTCAGAAAAACACGCCCAATATGCCTTTAGGAACAAATTGAATCAGAAAATTGCCATAAAAATTGAAGAAAAAGCAATCAGAAAAACAGAAATATGCAAAAAACAAGCAAATTTCAGTTAAAACAAGCCTAAAAACAACCAACCCGCAAGTCTTCAAAAAAACCCGCAACTCCACAAAAAAACAAGCCCAAATTCACGGGAAAACCACAAGGTTGGCAACACTGGGCATTACACTCCAAATAGAGTGACTGCTTATGGACCAGTCACAGAAACATCTGCGTCAGTCCAAAACCCAAGATTTCTTTGCAGCGAAGTAAGCTAAAATTATGAGCTGGAGATTCAANTAACTTCACTCCACAAGCAGCTTTTTTACTGAGCTGGAGANTGTTCACGACTGCCTGGATATGGCGGTAACTACTCTGATGCACCATTGTAAAGCATCAATAATTACGTTCTGCTTCTGCGAAAGTTGGCTGTTGGGTCGTAAATGTGTTCAATTTAAGTAATTTTCACAGATATCTCAGTACTAAGATGACGTCAGGTTAGAAACAAACATCTTCAGTTAATCTGGATCTTTGCCTAAACCAGACAAAATCGTCAGTCAAATCGAATCCAGACTAACCGAGGTTTACTGTACTTCTGAAGCAGCACAAAAGTTCATGAATTGTGTTTGAAACTTCTGTTCCTATCTAGTATCAACATGACATTTCAAACAAATCTGCTAGCCTTATTTGATGACTTGGGTTAGAACAAGTCTCTTACAAACAATGTCTCAATGAATGCCTCTGTCACACCAATTCATTTGAAACTTTCTTTCTTTTCAATCATTTTTAGGGGGGGATAGTTACTTTAGTTACTTTTACCCCACTTGACTACATGTAATTAGTGTATTAATCACTTGTTTTGTTGTTTTTAGGTCGTAACTTTTGAACCCAAAACCCAGCAAGTCATCCGAAGTATCAAAAGACACAGATTTTAGCCTAGTTTCCAATAAACTTAAGCGAAATACTATCATCTAGCAATTCGGGCCTAAGGCCAGGTGAAGTTGGCCAAAAAGTCCTGAAACTATTCCGCTTATGACGTCACTCACAAAAAATCGGAAACCCAGAACCAAAAAAAATGTTTTTTTTTCATTACAGACACAAAGACTTGTCGAGTCTTTTAAGGGTTTGAACAGCTTTCTAGCACAATCATTGGTAGAGATATTCCCGCGCAACGACTTGTGCAAACTCCTGGATTTTAGTCTCAACCACCTGGCACCTAAGGTGTTAAGAGTAAGTGAGAAAAAAAAGACTATACAAATGTTTAGTGGTAAACAGTATTCTAGTAAGGGTCGGGTACATGAAAAACAAAGTAAGGTTAGTTGAGGACTGAAGAGTGGAATATTTAGTTTAATAAAACATATTATTTCATTCATACTATCATGACTTACGACTACAGCAACCATTTTCTTTGACTTAAAAACTTCAAATTTTGACTTTATTTCGACCTATCAATTTCCTGTGTTTGCAATCGAAACGCAGAATACAAAGCATATGTTAGAAATCAATCCAATAGGTTAAAAATCTTTTTTCTGTTGACATGAAGCAAAAATCAAAGGTGTGAAAGACCCACACGAAAATAGAGGTGACAAACCATAGATGAAAATCAATCCAAACGCACAAGAGAAATATCCAGTGTCAACAAATCTGATGTCACTGAGAAGGTTCTATATTGCTATACAGCGTTCTTACAATCGTACAGTGGTGGGCAAAACAACATTTATCATGTTGCAAAAAATCAGAATTTCAACTAAACTTGCAAGAGCATATCAATATCTGTTGTTGTAGCTTAAATGAAATGATGAAGAGAAAAAAACTGTGCTGCAAGAAATTTTGACAGAACGATAAATTGACTTCATAAATTTTACTTTTTTTGGCCTAGTAACTTTGCTCACGGTATCAGCATGAAATTTGGTTTGTGGATGTTGCATTAAGAAAAAAAGCAGAAAAATTTTGACTGTATTGACTTTTGGTTGCCCTACATATGACATATGTATTGTGCAACTAATATTCGTACCATGAGATTGGCACCACAATTCTGCTTTACAAAATTGTGGGCTTAGGAAAGGGATGGGCAATACCTGGCACACATGCCGAACTTGGCACGCGAGCACTTCTACCTGGCATGTGAGCGAGGCCTCAGAAAAGAAATCTTCACCCCTTCAATAGAAAAAGTTAGTAACTTACAAGTCGCAGTATATTATCTGACGAAACTCGGTGTCCATTTCTTCATTTTCATTTGTCAACAATCCGTTATTTAATTTAACCCTTACGTGCTTTTGATGCCATATGGCTACAAACAGAGCCGTATCAGCCACACTCCATACTTCTCAATAGGGGGGCACGCTGCCACAGGGGCCCAATATTTAGACCCCTCACCTTTTAGCCACACCCAGAGAAAGCTTTGACCCCCCCAAATTGAAATATGAAGCACTGGAAATCAGTGAAGTTGGAAGACCCTTTGAAAGAGAAGTGCTTATACATTACAGTTAATTTGGGCCCAATTGAAAGCAAGGAATTTACACATTGCAACTGCTGTTGGAGCCCCTTCGAAAGCAAAGTAGCCTACTTGTATGTTACAGTTGCTGTTGGGTGCCATTGAAAGCAAGGTACTTTACACATTACAGTTGCTATTGGGGGGCCCCTTTGAAGGCAGAGTACTGAATTATGATATGGTCGGGAATACCTTCAGGGGGCTCTAAAAAGAGGGACTGAGGCAAGCTTGCCTTCCCTTAAATACACCCCTGTGTATAACCCTGACAATGATCGTATGTGAGAATATGAAACCGATTGAACACGTTCTGCTTCATCCGATATGCGTACTTTCTCACCAGATGTGCACATGTAAACACTGTAATGTAAAGTTATCTTTATATTATTGAACACACTGAAGTTGCTGATGAATTTATCACTTCAAAAAACCCACATTTAAGTCGATTTATCATAATTAAACCATGACACCCAGATCGACTAAATATAACAGATCAAAAATCTGGATGGAAAAAAACTCAGTGGGAGCCCTGGTCACATGCACAAAACGCCTACTACCATAACTTGAAGTGAACATTTGAAGATTTATTGCCGTGTTATTGTTAAGCAATAAAGACCAAGAGTACAACAATCCACTAGAAAGTTTCACAACCTTTTATATTGTTTTCACTGTTTGGGTGAATTTGTATCATTTCTTAAAGGCTCTTCACATACACCTTTAAGGATGTCAAGTACTATTATGTTCTCATAAATTTGTTGGCACGCGGAAGAATTCTGTCATAGAATTAGCCGATTTCGGCACGCAAACCGAAAAAGGTTGCCCGCCACTGGCTTAGGATTTAAAAATAAGTCAATGTTGGTGAGATCCACGAGGTGAACATTGCTCCGTTTGCCTCGAAAGCCTCATATTGCAGCAAGGGTGCTCCTCAGAAGTACAAATCTTAGCTCCATTCTAATGTAGGTCATGACAGATGCATATGGTTACCTGCATTTTTCAGCTAGTTATTTGTTGACCTTGGTGCATCCCAGTGTTATCCCTCCACTTGTGAAGACAGGGGATTGAAAGGAGACTTCTCAATGTCAATCACTCTTTGGTTGTACTTATCTTTCTCTTTTTCATGTTGTTGGTAGATCTACAAAAGAGACTTATCAGAACAAGACTGTGAGATAGAAAGTGTGATCTTTATGTCAAAAAATGTTTTCTCCCAGCTATTCCACATTCCTCTCGCAGAAATGTCCAACCTTGCATAGTCAGATGTAAAGACTTTTCTTTTACATTCGTTTGCATTTATTGGCAGAAGTGTGGGTTCTATCTAAACATCTCTACAGACCTCTCTCATTATCTGAGCCTCACTCTCCCACTGACTTGTGCCTCATTGAATCATTGAAGTGTAACTGCCTACTTTCCATAAAAGGCTGCGATCCACAAAGTTTGTCTCTCCACCAGCACAGTGAGTGGATATGCCCTTTACTACCCATCCATATGTTATGCAGATGGCATCCATGAATTCTTGTTTATTTAGTGCATATCCAATCGCTTTAATTGACACGGCTAAGAACCAAAAAATGCCTTCTTCCACTGCTCCTTTTATATGTTGTTGTTATTCAGGGGTCAGTTCCTCAAATAATTTCGTTACGGCTTTTGCGGCATTCTGCATTCTTCTCTTGTCATAATTTGCTTTTCTGGTATATTGCTGGCCTGACGTAGAGATCGGCCAATGTTGCTTTTTTGGGGCCGATACTGATATATAGGCCATTCATGGACCGATAGCTGATATTTCCTAAATTTTTTAATTTTGTTTAATGTTTCATTATCAAAAATTTAATGCATTCTATGCCTTACCTTTTTTTAAAAACTTCACAAATCAGGTTCAGCATTTATGAACAAAAATTTTTCAAATTTCAGCAATTTCAATATCTGATTAACAATGATGCTTTGTTTCAGCTGTGACGGCCAAAGCGTGCTCCATGGTTTATCTAGTCTTCTTGTTTATGAAAACACATCTGCTGGCGTTGCTGCAAGATAACTGTCTTGACTTGGTTCATTGTGCTTTCCTGTGCAAGTTGTCTGCATGCGTGAGGAATATAACGTTTTGTCAACACCTACTGAGGTCGATACCAATATATCAGCAAAACCCAAATATCGGCCTGATATATCAGTCTATCTTTAGCCTGAAGGGTTGTGTTCAAGGTTGAGTTATTTGGTCTGAAAGTTGTGCAGTGATCAAGATGGAGTTACTGTACTTGTCTTGGCAGTTGTCTGAGGATTTGTCAGACCATGCCTGAGAGGAACAGCCAGCAGTTGTCTTTCCGCATCAAACATCACTCGCCATACACAAGCGGGGATTAGCCTTTCTCTGATGGCTTTTCCAGGGGTTCCAATAAATCACTCGCGTTCAGCACTGTTCTTTGGAAATGGGCCCATCTGGAGCACATTCCTTTAGTGAATGCTGAATATGCTGCTCGAGGATTATCCTGTGCATATGTGGAGAATAGCTGAAGGTCTTTTACCCAATCCTCAACCTTGTTTTTGATGAAATGTTCCCTACATGATTCTGTCCAATTACTGTTCCAAGGTGGCATTCGCCTTGGTTTGTAGTGCCTGTGTTGTTAAAGAGTTTTTGTGCATATTTCCATAGACCCTCATTTTTTATTATGAGGATGGTTTTTGCAGGTTTTGAGCAGTACCCATAGTCTGGTACCTTGGCCTTGGACACTATTTTTAACATCTTCCATAGGTCTGACAGCAGAGCTATTATTGACAAAACATACCTGTTTTCCATCATCATTTGCTGTTTCAGTGCTTGTATCAATGGTTGTGTGGAGATAGCATACATTACCATTGCTATATTATCCCTTGTGTCACACCCTCCTATGACAGGATGTGGGCCCCATTTTCCAAATACAGTGTGGAAGGAGCGTTGTAGTGCTGTGTAAGTAAGTGTATATGGGCAGACATAGTCATTTGATGTTTGAGACTGACTTTTCTGTTAAGTTTGCTGAATGCATTTTCTGTATTGGCAAATGGTAGGCATTCATCGTTTTTATCCTGGAAACTTTTCCTTATGGAATGTATTGCTGCTTCTATGCCTGATTCCAGTCCGACACATGTTTGTAGTGTTCCTGCTGCACGAATGATGCCTTCCTGCAGCAATATGGTCATTGCCTTACCAAAGATTCGTAGTCGGTATTCTCCAACAACTACTGGTCTAATACCATTGTCTTTTCTCTTTAGTGGGTCAAGTTTGCACGCATGCAGGGTAGATATGTGCTGGTGTGATAATATCTGTCACCAGACATCTGCCAAGGGTGGCGATTTCATCAGCTGTTTTCTGTGAATAGGTGCCATATGATTGGAACATATAATTTCTTTCCAAGTTTTTAGATCCATTTAAATTCATATAGCTAGAAGCTTGGCTTGAAAACTTTGACTGAGTTAACTGCAGAGGAGATTGAACTGGTGACATGGAGGGCTCACATTTATGTTAAGGGTGGAGATTTATTGTTGATAACTTTGTGATTTTACCACTATACTGTTACTTGTGGAAAAGGTACTCCAGAGCTTGTGGTTGAAACTGCAGCAATATTTTTGGCATTCATGACTTCAGGAACTTCAAGCTTTGCAAATGCTTGTCCAATCTTTGAAACTTTACCACAAGTAACACAAAGTGTGACGAAAGGTTGTGGAGAATAAGTTTGATGCTCTTGAAAAAATCTTGGCAATAGATTTTGAGTGCAGACTAGAAGACTAACCGATCTGCTTGAGCCTTTGAACAGCTCTCTAGCGCAATCGGTGGAGGAGCTATGGTGTTGATAAGGCAATCAACAACTGCTGGTTTTAGGCTGATTTCAAAGTACGAGTATATCAGACTTGCCACGTCTTTTGAGCCTCTGAACAGCTCTCTACTGCTTTTGGCGCCAGAGCTACGTGTGCACAAAGCCACATGCAATCCAGTTGTTTTGGTGCAAAAATTCCCGAAAGCGGCCAGACGCAAAAGTGTTAAAGACTGACTATGTTTAAGTACTGTACATCAAGTAACATTTTCCAAGTCTAACAACACTTTGCAAAAATCATGCTCTGTCATACGGATCATTCACTATCTGATTTATTTTGACAAGCCCATGTTATGCACCCTTTACCAAACTCATGTTCCTACTAATTTGCAGATAGCACAAATAATGTAAAAAACATCAAAAATAGATAATTTTTGTTGAAAACAAGAGTGAGATGTTAAATTCATTTCCTTCCAGCATTTTATCCAGTAAAATTATGATAACATTAATAAATAACATGCTATATCATATGTTAATACCTATGCAGAAGATGCAGATAACAATCAGTGGTCATGCAACTGAATATCACGAAATATTTTCAAATGGTCTAGGGTTTTTTCAGTCATGGACCAAAATATTTCTGAAATGACCAAAAATATTAAGTCATTTCGGTCAGATTGTCTAATAATAAAGGCTAATGAACACCATCACGGTGAGTTTTAATACAACTGTGAGACAAATGAATGAAAGGTCTCAGTGACCAAAATATTACAGCAAAAAATAACTGAAATGTCTCAGAGAAAAATGCTCAGTAGACACTTAATAAATTTTTATACTTTTGTCCACCTGCCATGTTGCAAGTAAAATGCTCCTTCAAAAGACTCAATACTAGTGATTTCAAAACACAATCCAACTTAAACAAACAAAAAATTAGCAGTTAAGATTGAATCATCAATCACAGATTATTTGTGGACTTCGGAATGCCAAACTTGACTTCACTTTCCTTGTAAATCATGTACCCATTTCAGATTGCAGTGAACATGCACATGAACTACACATCATCTTAGAAATTTCAAAATAATGCATAAGGAATAAAGGCACATGCTTCGAAGTCAGCAAACTATTAGAAGATACAGCAAGTTCATGAAAATCTGGAATGCTAGGAGCAAGATGGAACACAGCAGCAGTGTTTGTGTGTGCAAACAAGAATTCGTTTTGGGGGTCAAACCCTGTGGAGGACACATAGCTGGTGCACAAAAATGTATGGTAGTCAATCCAAGATTTCATTTATTCTTCTTAAAATTTCATATACTATGTTTACATGTCAAGCGACGGTCCACAAAAACGAGACAACCCGTTCCAATGTCATTGTACCGTTCAATTTACATGTGTGAAAGTCATTCATGTGTGGCAGACACATCGGTAAACATCTACTGTGCAGGCTAGTGACCAAAGGGTTGCATGGAGTTGGAAAGCATGTACAGATGTACAGATTTCACGAATTTGGCAATCGCTGTTCATGCCTCTCATGAAGTTGGTGCTGTGAATTATGGATCATGCTGCACCCTGTAAAATACATCCATAGCAGATGTGCACTGACGTTTACAGCATGCGTTGATGTCACATGTGCAAAGTTACAGGCATACAAATTTCACACAGGTTTCGTAAGCACAATGCTGAAAAACATTTGAGATTACTGTTTAATATTGCATGTGTCTGCAACTGCCTAGGTGAACTTTTAATGACATATCAGTCAAAATATCTTTAGTTTACACTGGTACTTAAATAGCCTAATGTCACATGATGAATGCAAAACATTCATTATTTGTTATATTAAATATATCCTATGACATTTTCTCAAGGAGCTAGTGCAATAATTATATATCTTTTACTACATCACCACTGATGCCCAAAAGATGCCCTATTTTTGCAAGCCTGATTTAAGAAGATTAGTGCAACACATAAGGTATCTTACTTTACAACTATTCCTAACACTGCCAAGCCACTCCCAGCTGATCAGTAGCCTATTTAAAATATATATATGTGCATTTAAACAAAGCCTGTTATCATATGTCGTGCACAGCTTTCAGCCTTTATTATGAATAAGCATCTTCTCAGTAATGTTTCATTTCTAGACATTAACACTTATGGCACCTGGGTGGTTTCGGGGATTTTCTGAAAAAAAAACGCCTAAACGCACATGGCTTTGCGCAGGAATTTCTCCGGTCCAGTATGTTCTGCAGACCTGGTAAAAGTCTTAAAAGATGTGGCAAGTCTTCTAGTCTGCACTCGAAAAAAATTTTTTTGCTTGGGCAGTGCGGGTTTTTTGTGAGTGACGTCATAAGTAGAGGACTTTTAAGCCACCTTGGCTCACTTTGCCTGGCTCTAGGTGCCAACCGTTAGGTGGTAGTATTTCGCTGAAGTTTTTACTGGAAACTAGGCTACAATCCGAGTCTTTTGATACTTTGGATGACCTGCTG
>JGI24159J19872_10003936_pt1 | contig 18795 bp, 10 predicted proteins | sample Ectturendosymbi4_FD_19872 | JGI IMG/M metagenome (IMG submission 19872) | reverse complement strand
GGGCGAACACAGGGGCACAATTAAGGATTGCAAGATTGCAGGCGCCACCACGTGGCAAGGACAAAGTAATCATACATTCACCACAGCTGTACAACCTACGTTATTGAGAGGCATTTTAGTGAAACTATGAATTTGACAAATTTGGTATAGGTGAAGTTGTGACTAAAGGTGATAAAGTATGTATTGTTGTAAGTTTTCAGAAGATGTACTGTTTGTCACCTGCAAAGTGAGATTAGTGATTGCAGTTCGCATTGTTGTGCAGTGGCGGAGTTTGGTTCAGTGAACGCCACCTGTGTATGTTTGTTACTAACCGTTGGTAAAATAAGAATGCAATTAGCTCTGTTTAAATCGTATTGGCAATCCCAGTGCTTGCAAATTGCAGGTATTGTTGATGGTCGTACTGTCTCTGCTGTTGTCTGCGTAAAATGAAGGTAAAGAGGGGCCACTTTATAAACCACATAGGGATAGTTGGAAACACGGTGTAGAAAAATGATCTATAACTTTTCTGACTCTTTTAAGTTTGTTAACCTAGCTAATTAACAAGCCTGTAAAAGCCCACTTAAAAAACAATAAAACCCATCAAAACTCCCACTCTTTTCTTTTCCTTTGAAAAATGTACCATGAAATAAAAAGTAAAATAAGCAGCACACTTCTACAGTTAACTGTAAACTTGTTTTTAATGAAACAAACGCACAGCAACGAAGTTTGGAGGACTTGACAAAAGGAGAAGAAAAATTCGAACAGTTTGAGTTAATTCTACTGGTTATCTTCTTCAGCTCCGTAAAATCAGTTTATTTTAATTAATTTTTCTGCCTTCTCTGCATACAAGCTGCTTCTGATGTTGGACCATACCAAACAATATGCAGGGCATGTACATAAACTTGACGTGAACTAGCAGGGCATGTGCAGAAACTTGATGTATAACTGCAGAGTTTATGTTGGAGTGGCTTTTCTCTGTTTGCTGTGCGCATGCTTGCCAAGTCTTACCACTTTGGAGTGAATTGACCAACAACATTTTGCGAAAACGAAGATGGGGTACATTTTTTTACCCTCAATTTTGAATGCCACAATAGACATAACAAGTTATTATTGTGTAATTTTAAAGATGGTGATATTGCATGATGCAATGTAAACAATACAGAATGAGGCTTTTGTGTTTTTTTTATAACAAAAACCTGTTTCTTAAAAAAAAAACTAAAAAAACGGATTGAAAAAACAAAAAAACGTTAGTGGGTTCATTTTGTTTTAGAAAAAAACGGGTTTTTCTCAACCCTGATTATCTTTCGATCTTTTTGTGATTTTCCTTTGATCACACGATCTGGAACAAGTCACATCACTATCAATTTGATTGAGTGTGCGCCGCTCACCTACAGTATAGGTCCCTGGCATTTAAGAAGCTGAGAATTACTGGCATTTGAATACGTAAAATATAGTGTTGACAACAAAAGAAGTTTCGCAAAGTTCAATCCATGCAGCATGCGTTAGTAGCCTTGCAATAGGAAAAATCATCTACAGTATTTAAATTTTTTAATTTCACTCTTTGGATGCCCCCCTGTCTTGGATGCCCGGGGCCGTCGCCCCGTTCGCGCCCCCCCCCTGCACGCCACTGAGTCACATTGTATTGCTTTCTTGCACTGCATTAAAATTTAATACTGTATGAATTCCACTTTCCAGTTTACTAAATGACTGTACATGGTTTTGGTAACGATCTTACGAGAGAACATCGTACAATACCGTACATCAAGGGTTCCCAACCTGTGGTGCATGTACCCCTAGGGGTACATTTGTCTATCTGAATGGTAACGATCTTACGAGAGAACATCGTACAATACCGTACATCAAGGGTTCCCATCAAGGGTGGTGCATGTACCCCTAGGGGTACATTTGTCTATCTGAAAGGGTACATTTAAGGTTAGCAATAGAACAGAAAAATGTATTTATAAGTTATTTTTTCCAAATATGTTGAAAGATAAAAAGTTCTATTAAAAAGTCAGTGGATTTTTGTTACTTTGGAATTTCCATGGCATATGTTGCTGAGCAAGGTTTCAACCAAAAATACGTAATAAATACCGCAATCGTCTTGACATGAACAAGACCAGTGGAAACGCCATACGACTTATTTTGACCAACTTGCTTTGTAAACAACTTACAGATAAAAAGCGAGGGAAAGGTTCGTAGTCGTTGCAACCAACTGTTTTTGGAAATGAATAACATTTTGTCTACAAACACAATTGCATTAGTTTTGTTTACTCGTTTTTTTTGCTAACTAGGTTGCCCGTTTAATTCATTAGCAATGAAACATTTTCGAATTAAAGTGATACTTTAGCCAACACAAATCATAAGTGGGGGCGATTTTTGAACAAAATTCCAGCTGGGGACGATTGAACAAAAACGATGGAAGACCACTGGTCTACAGATTCCACGACCACTGGTCTACAGATTCCACGAACACTGGTCTACTGATTCCACGCAGTAAAACTGTAAGAAGACTTTAGTAAGAAGCGCCGTCGCATCTCACAGAAGCTCCTGTGTCTAACAAGAAACAGGGTCTCGTTGTACGCTCCGTGCAAATGCCGACCGAGTAAACGTTTGAAGCCTTTTATATATTATAGATTAATTAAACCACTACTGAAACGTGAACTGAACAAAGAAACATAGTTTACATCACTGAGATCATATTATCAGATTTATTATTATAGCCTGCTATATGCAGTATATATACTTTTTTAGTTAAAGACGGGGATACTACACGAAATTTTAACAGATGTAAATGTTTACATCTGTAAAGTAGGTAAGCCGTCATCACATCCCTTAATTTTTCGTCTGATCCCCTGGAATGAGTAAACTATTGAAAAGCCATGCGGTGGGCTTACCGGAGATTAAAACCAACATGGAAGAAAATTTGACGAAAAATGTCGGGTTCGTATAGGAATATGTAAAGAAAGCAAAAAATAGAAACATAAATAATGAGAAAGCTGGCGACAAGCAGAAAAAGCAAGACTAATATAATCGACAATGCAAAACAAGACCTATTTCAGCTTGTGAATGTTTGATTGTGATTTTCAAGATGCTTTATCAATTCTTAGGCCTATATCTTTCAATAAGCATGAAACATGATCTTCTTTCATTTCAAATTTTAATAAGCAAATATGAGGGGTGGAAAGGGCGGCACTTTTACTGTCGGCCCGGGGCCGTGGCGGCACTTATCCTCGCTACGCCACTGCCCGCGGCTCACAAAATATGACGTTATTTTTCATAGCAGTATGGATATTTGTGACAAAACATAACCGAGGGGAGGGAGTTGATATTTTGTAAAAAAAACCTGACGTCATTCGTGAATAGCCCTTGAACTTTCTTACTGACCAACTTTTGGATATCCGGTACGTATCGTAACTACGAAACGAACTTTATTCCCACACAACCTGCCATAACGTGGGTCCCAAAATGTCGACCTCTGCGGTTTTTGCTGTACAGCATATGCAGTATAACTCGCCGTTTTTTTTCATATAAATAATGAAGTGAACTTACTTTAGTGGTAGTGGGAAGCGAAAGGAAAAACAAGAGGAAGTAAATATGAGTGAGTTGATAAAAACATTTGCATCTTTGAAAGCTAGGAAAAAGTCATTTTCCTAACTTGAAATTTAGTAAATGCTGAAGTATATGGTCTGACTGTTATAGTATGTCTACTTTATATGTTTTGTTGATGCTGTAGGAACATGCGTTCACAAGCATTTGTTAAAATAAATCGACATTTCTCTTTATATAAATATTATGTGTTAAAGGCAATATATTGTACATTGAGGGTCAAAACCTCCAGGCTTGGAGAGGCCAAATTCACTTAGCACAAGCCTTGCGCGATATTTAGTGAAGTGGATAAAAACTCACTAAAACGATGAAGAAGCATTATATTTAATGTGCTTGAGCAGACATAGTTGAATTTCATTTGTTGGTTAGAGGTAGTTCCTTTTCTTGAAACAGAAGATGCTCTTCACAAAATAGCTAGCTGCGCAGAGTCAGCCGTCAACACGCTGTTGGATGTCAGTAAAGAGAAAAGAGCAAAATTGTTGATTTTGGATCAAGAACCCATGGAGATTTGGTTTATTGTCAGAAGGAGCTGAGGGCATCAAGCAACAAACTTGGCTGACTGCGTAGTACAGATTTGTCATTTCACTTCGCTCAGCGTTACTTCGCAGATTTTGCCAAATCATTGTTGACCGTAGCAAACATTCGTTATGTTTGCTCAGTTGAATGCCAAACAGAGATTCATGAATCTGAGCAAAATGGAACCAAACAGTAGTTTAGCAGAGAATTTCCACCACCAGAATTTTTTTTTTCGGGTGGTATGATCTCAAAATGAATTTATTTTAGAATGTGGTATTTTGAAAAACTAAAATCAAACCACCGACCCGAATCGCCAGTGTCAAACCAAATTAAGGTTTAGAAGCAGCAAATTTTAGCAGAGAAGGTTATTTTTTTGGTTTTCAGCATTACCATAGTTTGTGTAGTCAAACATTCGACACAGGTATGTAGGAGATTGCATTGTACGTTTCCTCCGGCTGCACAGTTCTTGCACGACCAACCTTTCCAGAAATCCCTCTTGTCCAGCATAATGGTAAGTAAGTTGTTTGATTGGAACGATGTCGATATTTCAGACAAAATTAATCCTGTGGAGCACAAACCCTGCTCAGGAATTCTGAGTGGTCCACTACACAGGGGCTTGCTTTTTGGTTGATTTCATATACTTATAAAAATGTTAGAAGCCTGCGTTTCCATGCCTTTTCCTGATTTTCAGAGGCAAGTGGAATGGTGCCAGAGATATTTTGCAAAAATGTCCCTGAAAGCCTATAAGTAGAAAATTGGGGCGCTTTATTACCCAGCGTTACCTGATATGTAGCAAATTTTGTGCGCCCTACTACCTTAACATTGCAATGTGATTTTAAGTGCAAAACGTTCTTGGCCAATTACGACATTGGAAACCAATGCATTAAGAGTATTCTTGTACCATGACTTGATATGAAGAAAAATCGAATCTAAAATGCGCATGGCGTTTTCTAGGCACAAACAAAAATTCCCTTCTGAAACAGCAGTTATTTGCGGGTACAGTGCACAAGGTTTGTATGCTATACATATTTCGCTGGGCAGATGCAATGTTGTTGTGAAAGTGATTGAAAATGGACGTCGGGAAGTCAAAAATAGTTTGGTCCGGAAATCATGGATGTCCCAGGAAAACGTAATCAAATTTTGGGTTGCATTACACCCATTGTTTCCCAACTCATATAGTGTTTGACGATTTCCTGAGCAGTGTTCTTCCAATCCATGCGGAATTCGCGTATTTACTGAACTGCTTCAACAATGCTTTGATAAGAACTAACTGATAATAATTGGGAGACATATTAGGATTATTCCGGATCCAGACCAATCTTTGTCAGAAATATTGCAACAAGCATGTGAAAACTTAACACAAACGATAATATCTAAGGTGACTATTTGCACAAGTCGACTCATATTAGCTGAAAGACTGCATATCTATGGCCATGATATTTTTTGATAAATCAGTCATTGTTTATAATGACAAAATTAAAACATGAACAGCATATTGAGAAGGTATTATGAGATGTTTCAAAAGCGCGGGACTGGGCCCACATGTGCCAATATGTTTGGAGATTTTGTGCACTATACTGGGATTTTCTGTGCAGCCAAATGTGGTTTTATGGCTTTTGCTAAGTTTCGGGAAAAACGCAGGTTTAGGCGGTTGTTTTAGTGACGCCACCTTGTTTTGTGAGGTTTGGATGTCATATTTTTAGTAATCATTTCCGTTTCCGCCGCGCTTCACCGCGTTTCATTGTCGTTTCAGGAGCACATTATATAGTGCTGTCACTCTTCAGCGTTTGTGTTAGTCTGTGTCTGGTTTCGAGACAGTGTTGCAAATAGGCTTGTCATGTTTCGTACTCATTAAAGATGCTTTGTTACCTCATTGCGCTTTGGCAGCACACTGTTGGAAAGACCGAAAGGTCTGTTTGTCGCATTGGTATTTCTCGCGGAAACAACTGAACTGCAGTTGAGTGCGTGTGCTCAGTGTGAAATCATTAACCAAGCCTTTCCAGCCACAAACTCGTGGTCAAGTTCATTTGGCACCGTAGGTTTTCCTGACGAGACATAGCTATAAGGTTTTGAGTAAAAATTCTAGATCAACATTTTCTCGAAATCATTGAACATGAGACAAAATGACGTGAATATTTTGCCTTATTCCTCCCCTGAAAGGATCGGCAGCAAGCAAATATGCAGAAGCAGTAATATGCACGTGTCTACCAGGAAAATGCAACAACACGGAATAAGAACTGTAGAACCACGGTGATAACCGGTTCAAACAAGCAAGCTACACAAAGTGATATCCTGAACTTTGCAGAACGAGACCTACAGCAAAAAACACCAGCAAAGCTAAACAAGCTTGGTCACTTTTTCTCTCCGTGAGCGAATTTGAACGAAGTACAGCGAACGAAAGCAGCCGAAGTGATGAGACGTTCTGCGCTTTTGCAAACCTTTCCAGCATACAATGTAAAAAGCAAAAATTTTCGCGCAGCTTCGCAAACGTTCGCAATAGCCTTAACCAGCCTAAAGACAGAAAAAAAGAAAGGGCAGCAGCGCAAATGACACATTCCACCTGTTCACCACAGTGTGTGCCAGCATCACGAGAAAACCACAACAGTGAGCATCTGGTATTACAAACCAAATCCACAAGAACAAGACAAGGTCGCGATCTATTAACGTTTGATAACAGATGTAGAATGCCTGAATGCAACAAGCATAGTTGAAAATGAGACAAAATAAATGTTCATCAAGAACTAAGGTAAAAATTCAGCAACTGTGAAGCACCAATACGGGAGATGAAGCAACAATGAAGACTTTAAACACCAATACTTGACATTGTTCCCGATCACCCCAAGTTCTGACTTACTTCGTTGCGAGGACGCTAAAATTGCGGGTGTCAGGCTTATTAAAATTTATCGTTTTTGTTGCCCAGTCACAAGTCTTCCAGGTTTGGCATTTGCTTCTGTAATATTGCACAAGAACATATGGTAGAATCATGATTGAGATTAATTTTATAGCTGCTGGATTTTAAACCATTTACCCATGTTCATTCCAAATTTTTTAATATCTCCGAATCGTCTCCGTCGCAGAGCGAACAATATGTATTTACCTTTTAACTCAGCTCTCCGACGTCCGTGGCTCTGTATGCATTGGTAGGCTGAAAATGTTTAGCAGCTTTTCAATATAGCGGGAAAGGGTAACGGCTAATTTATGAAAAGAGCTTACGAGATGAGTCCTGTAGAAGCATAGTTGCCTGGAGGGTAAACCGAAGAAACATTCCAGTAATGTCACATGAGTGAGTTACTAGTGAGGGAGTGTTCTGATTGTTCGGTTGAGAAATATGTTACACAATTTAGAAGCTCATGAAATATTCTGTAATTTTTTTACAGAAATATTTTATGATACTGGGTAGTAGAACGTTTGCTCTGTTGAGTGGATGGCTTCGCTTCTTCTTCGGTGAAAAGCTGCGTTAATTGCAAGTTATGTCAGTTACAGCTGTCCTTGATTTTCTCAGGCGATACATTGTATTTTTTGCTCCGTTGTTTGTGTTTTTCGAATCGATAATGGAAAAGATGTTTGCTGACAAAAAGCAGGAAAGTTCTTTCATTTCGCAATTTTGAAAGGTTTCGCAATACCATGGAGCAAACTCAGACACCAATTTTTAGATATATATGGGTGAAGCTAAGGGTGGCATCCCATTTTCGCATAAAACGAAATTGTACGTGTTGCAGGTGAGTGTTATTTTCAACTGTTACTTCACTAAACAACGTACAACGTGCATCCTGAATTTTTTGATTCTTAAAATGTGAGGTCGATTATTTTGAGCGACAGCAATAAACAGAAGTAAGGAAATATTTCATGAAGAAAACACGTCCAAAGGATTTTATGATTTTGAAAAGCTTCACAAATCGATCAGCAAAACAATATAAATTCATCGTAACTGTAACCATGACCGTAACAAGCTTGGGACACCAGGTGGGGCGTAACGTTTTCTGACAAGGGCCCAAATCTTTTAAATTATGTCCAATTGTTTTAAACTATGCCCAACATATTTTCCAGGGGGGATGAAAAATTTTTCAAGGGAGACTCGGCCCCCCAACTCCCCCTCTAGTTACGGGCTTGACTCTACAGACAATTTCGCAATGCAAGAGAGTCAAGAAAAAACTTCTAAATGAGTGCTGAAAGCACGACAAAATCGTAAATACAACCATAATATATCAATAATTCAAACGAATGTTAGGAGGTTCTGCTCTTATTAAACCAAAAACTACACCTGTTTAATTACATTGCTTTGTATAAAAGTTTTTTTGGAAAAACATTTACCACAAATCCTTGTACAAACAATTTGTGATAAAAATAATGCCATCGTCTGAAAGTGACATTAACACAGATTTGGCAAAATAAATGAAATTGACTGTAATTTTTCACCTCAAATCATAGTTTTGTTCATTTATGAACTGACTATGATATGTGAAATCTCGTCGTAAACGAACTGGTATAAATGTAATCTTAATTTTTTTGCATAATCGCAGTGACTTGATGTGTTCTTGTTTCTTTGCATCTTAAGTTTTTTGCAGGTTTAGATTCGAACTATTCTGAAAGGTCTCGGCTAAAATTTATCTGACGATATCATCTGTGATTATTTTTTGAAATTTGCAACTAATATATCCAAAGCATCTAAACTTCTTTGCCATGGATGTGAAGCAGATGATAGGCGTTGGAAACGACTTTGTTGAACCTGAGCACCAGTTAAACGAGGATGAAATGTGTGAATGGATGACTGACGCGTTTGTGAAGGCTCCTGCAACAACTGAGTGGAAAGGATATCATTTTATTCCTGGCTTCAACGCACAAACTGCAAAATATGTTTTCGAAAATTTCAATCCAAAACAAGGAGATGTTCTTGTAGCATCATTCGCCAAAACAGGTTGATCCAATCATTGAAATAATTTTCATCACAATTTCTGTATTAAATTTTTTTAACAACCTTAATTTAATTTTATTGTTTCGTTTCAGAAACACTTTTTCAAAAACTCAAATCTTTCTTCCGATTGAGACTTTACAATCGCAAAAATTTGTTTTAATTTGTCATAAGGAAACCTGCGATAGGCTATCTTTTAAATTTCTAATACAACTTGGATGGCGCAAAAAGGCATAAAAGCATAAACGACGTATTATCTGACTTGAAACTTCGAACATCCGCTACATTCAAACAGAAAAAAGTCAATTGTTACTTTACAGTATCTGCCGCAGGGCATTTTGAGCCGAACAAAATGTCAAGTTTCAAGTTTTATATCCAGGGACGGATTTAGGGACCGCGGGACCCTAGGCCATCTTATTTTGTGGGGACCCACGTAGGTGTGACCTAGTTGTCCGTTAGTCTGAAAAGCGTGACGACGTTGTCGATCTGATTTAGACGACGTTGTCGATCTGATTAGCTGTAGGCTGCGTACACTCCTTTGATATAGTAACCACGCATTTTATGGACCAAACAAGCATCATCCACTCAGTGGACACAGGGTTTGTTTATGCCGTTTTGAATTTGTCATTTTCCAAGCAATACAAAATATAGTCTTTTAATCTATGCTACGGGTGCGCAACCATGCAGCACTGCCGGGCCAAACGCACATAACCAGATTCGCCCACCGGCTGCAGTTGCATGTGTCAAGATTTCAATGTTAGATAACGCGCTGGCCGCCCACGGAAAATTGGCACGCCATTTAAAATCTGAGCCTTTCTACGGGCCACAAAACTTCAGCTGCTGGGTCACGTGTTTCACACCCTTGCTCTATGCTATAGGCCAGGGGTGGCCAAACCTTCTCTATGTATGAGCCGCATATCGTAAAACCCAAGTTACAAAGAACCGCAACATAAAAACCTAAAAACACGAAATTATTTGTAATCTACGCTTCTGTGACATCATAATTCTTTTTGGAACGACTTCCGAAGGTAATATTGTGCGGCACGCTAGCTACCAATTTACAGTATTTCTACACTTTGCAATAGAAATAAAAAATGATAAACGAACACAATTTTTCGGAAAGGTCAATGAACCGCATGCAAAGGTTCAAAGAGCCACATGCAAACGTTCGAAGAGCCGCATGCAAACGTTCGAAGAGCCGCATGCGGCTCGCGAGACGCAGATTGGCCAACCTTGCTGTAGGCAGTGGCGTAACTGACGAGGAGGCAGGGGGACAAACCACCACCTGGCAAGCAAATGTAAAAACTGGGCCTCTTTTAGCTGACATTCTGCTGTTAATATTCTTATGGTTTTTAGTAGGTTGTTGTTTTTGCGTTTTTTGGGGAGTTTTCATTTTTTAGCTAATATAGACATCCACGACATCCGGATTCACTATCCTTTTTGAACTTTTTTTCTTGGAGTTGGTTAGTGCCCCCCTACAGTGGCCAGTGGGTCCCTTTCAGCTAAGGTTCACACCTCTAGTTACGCCATGGCTATAGGCTGATGGTAAACAACATGAAGACAAGTTATTCACAGCAAGGTACTGTCGCAACACCCTCAGCTAACCATGTGGCGTAAGCCCAATGTAGACACGTTTTTCCAAGTATAACTCACGAGAAACTGTTCTAGCTGATTTAACTAACATATAGAGCTTCAACAAGCAATCTCTGTTTGCGGGCAATGTATTTGGTAACAACCAAACGTAGAATCCAATACTGACAATATTGCTTTTCATCGGAGTTCTGCAGTGTCTGGCAGTCTTGCGTTGAACTTTTTGTCAGTGGAAGATTGAACATCAACTAAGTACTGTTCTTTTTCATTCTTTTCTTGTAACCCTAGGCGTAGCCAGGAGGGGCCAAGGAGGCTATGGCTCCCAAAATTTCTATCATATCTTGTCATTTTGTGTTTACAAGCAGTGTCCCGAACAAAATGTTGTGCTTGCTTAAAGTTAAAGTATTTGGCCGCCACAATTTTTAGCTGGCTACGCTACCGCTTGCAACCACTTTCATACAGACGGCCTGCATCTCTCTCGCCATGTTCCACCCATGTTCCTCAGTATCAATCTTTTCATACAGCAATTTCTAACTTGATGTTCAGTCTTCCATTGACAAAAAGCTAGCCACAACCCAAGACTGCCAGACACTACAAAAATCCGATGAAAAGCAGTATTGTCAATTTATATTGCGTAGCAAGCAATATTATCGTGTTGTTGCTGTATTGATAGGAGCCTAGGCGTTTGCATTTTTGATAGTTTCACAGTAAATTGTGAAGCTATGCCTATGCGCAGTTTCGAAAATTATAAGCTCCTTAAAAATCCTCTCACACATTTTGTAAGCTCCTTAAAAATGCTCTCACACAATGAATCGTCATAGGAAGGAGTTGCGCGGGGCACTAGGCCATGGCCTATTTGGCCTATGCGTAAATCCGTCACTGTTTACATTATCAAATTGAAGAACGTTCAGGCGACATTTTCTGCAGCTTAAACTCACGTAATTGCATGACTGTGTCATAAGTTTCAATATTTATCTTTATTCGTAGGCTTGACTTAACGGCTAAAAGCATGTTAATCTCTACGTATAGCAACTTAAAATAAATAACATTCTGCAGTTCATTTTTTATGCGTCACCAAATTCAGACGCACCAAAATTGATGATTTCGTCAGAGCCTTCCGCAAGTGTACTGATGTTAACCGCAAAAAACAAAGCTTAATCTAGGCATGGCACAGACAACAGTACCGTTTCCTTCGGCAATATCATTCATTGCACAATAAGCTGGTTGATTAAATGATAGACATGCTGCTCGGTGAGCATCCCCTGACTGTTTCCAACTTTTGCTTATTCTGGCTTGAAATGCTTTTTCTGTTGACTATCTGAAACTTTCAGGATCATATTTACGCTAGTAAACTCTTAATTGGAAACTCAGAAGGTCGGCTTAAACAAGCTTAGTGGTTACAATCTTTGTACAAAATGTGTGTGAGGATTTAAGGAGCTGCATCTGTGAATAACTTGCATAAATCCAAGCCCGAAAAAAGATTTCCAAGTACAGACTGTCCATATTACAAAACTTTTCGAAGATTTTTTTCTCATATATTTCGTTGATTGTTCTCAGCTTGAATGAGGTAGACTTTCTTAAAATTATACANATAGACGTAAACAGTTAATATTTATGTCTATTTTACAAATGTTTTCAAGGCACAAACTGGCTGATGGAGATTGTACGCAACATTCTCTTTCTGAAAGACGAAGATCTTTTGATGAAAACCAAACAACTTTCAAGGTTTTACCAAGCGCTTGAGTTAGGGCCAGGTAAAACGCAAACAAAATAGGCGAAGTAGTTGGTTGGGAGTGACTGATGGAGTCCAACTTAAATCCTTTTTTGAAAAGCTGTGAATTTTCATCTGAACTTGTCAAAAGCAATAGAAATTAATGAAATTCTTAGTTTACGCAGCAGCCTCATGTTGATGCTTTTCAGTTAAACTTGAATTTTTATAACAAAACTTCAAGTGAAAAATACTCTCAGCATCAAGTTGTCATTAAAATAGGTCATTTGTAGACAAAAAGTAAATTATTGCAATGTAACCCCAAGTTTCTTTTCATCTGTTTTCAATTGTTGCCTATAATATCATACGATATGCTTCTTGAAATAAATTAGCTGCAGTGAATATAAAGGTAGAAATGATCTTTTCTGGGAATTCAGCAAAGCACATATGTTCTTACCCAGAATTAACTCATCTGCCGGAAAATGTTTCTTTATATTTGTTGACTCGAAACTGAGTTCTTCAGTAACGCACTGCATTAAGTTTTCTGGTATCTTTACCTTCAGATGGCAACTTAAGAAACAACTCTTACATGAAAAAGATATATTATAACATATTTGGTAACATTTCACTTTCAAGAAGAACATTCTGTTTGTACTAGTTTCAGTAATTTGAATAATGTAAGTTGTTTGTTTTTTATGTATCTTTATTTTTCTTGTTATTCTTTCCCGTGCACACCCCAGTTTAAGCATAAAACTACACTCCAGTTTTTTTGTTTTTTTTTGTTTATTCCGCATCAATTACTTTTTATTTTTCATATTTTGTGTACTATCTTTTTTGGCTACACCAAATTTCCTTAATTACGCTACATCCACTCTCTTGTGTACAGAAGCATGCTCACTTCATCTGTAATTTTTGTTCACCATGTTCTGCGTTTGTTTGTACGTTTTTCTAACAGTGTTGCAACTGTTGTTTTTCAAAACTTGTTAAACAGTGATAAGCGGGGTTGTTTGACTGGATGACCACCATCACTAATTCTGTGTGACACAGTGTTTGTTTACACTCTTTGTTTACATTGATCAATTATTTTGCCACTGTTTCTATTTATTCTGATTTCCACTGACAATTCGTTACTTTTTGCATGATGGCTCTTTGTATTTCTTCTGTTTATTAGCTGACACATACGAAGCAACAAATAAATCAGTCACTAAATCAATCACTTGAAATTCTGCATAGCACATAGAATTCTCCATAGCACAGTGCAAAGATGTTTATTTCCAATGTACTGTTAGAAACACAATCGGTAATCCAGCATGGCTTTTCTGATGGAGATTTTTATTTTGAAAGACGACATACCGCTTTTGTAAAAATCTTTCTAGGGCTTACTAGTTAAGCTTTTGTGTGCATTTTACCTTCAATTTTCTTGAATTCAATTTTAGTTAACTGTTTTTACTGGTAACTAATAAAAAATATTTGGAACGATACTTAAACAAAAGTTGAAAGATGTTTGTTCTGCACAAAACGGAAAGTTCGTTTATTTCTTATTTCAGCAAAAAAGTTTAAGATTATGGACAACTTGAAACTTCCGAGAAGAGTTTTAGCGACGCATGTACCTGCACCTCTGGCCAACCTGGAAAAATTCAGGAAAAATGGTTCTAAGGTTTTGTGAATTCCAATGAAGTCATAAACGAGTTGATTAATTAACAGTTGCTTTGATTTTTTATTGTAATCTGCACGTGAAAACATCTTCAAATCAACATGTGTTCGTTTGTAGAAAAATTCACAACAATTTTTATCTTTTTATCTTTCAATGCAAAATATTTTTTACGTTCTGTTTCACCGTAAGAAACAAACAGTATTTGTTTACAATATTTATAAAACGTTTTAATACTTTTGTGACTAATTACAATCAGATACTGTACGTGATTCGAAATCCGAAGGACCAAGCAGTTTCTTGGTATAACTTCATCATGCAATTCCCATTTACGAAAAACGAGCCTTTGTGCAAACTTTATCCACAAAACGAGAGGGATTTTTACAACATATTTTTAACAGGTGAGGCATGCAACTTTTTTGTTTTTAATCAAACAAACCTTGTCAGCGACCTTCGACTTGTTTCAAAAATGTTTTTTCACGCATTGTATGAAAAAATATTAATTTACGTTTTGTTTAACCAATCAAACTTTTCCATGTTATACTGTATTTTTGTCTTTAGGTATAGAAATGTAGTGTTTAGTTTCCTCTCCTTTCGTGCGGAGCTGCTTTGCTTAGTTAAGTATGATGTCTTCCTCAAAATATGGATTGTTGTAGAATATTGAGATGCCTTTAAATGCGTCTAAATCGCTATTCAGTACAATTAATTTCACATGCTCAACATCATTTCGTTTTAATGGATACAAAGAGCGTTTCTCAATCTGAGTTTTTCCAACTTTGTCCATGCAAAAACCTATGTACTCTCATGTCTGACAAGTTATATTTTGAAGGGACCCAGAAACCTTGCACCCAATAGTATTCTTCACTGTCCAGGCTCAGAATTTCTTCTCAATTTTTTGCTTTCTGCCAACGCTCCATTTCTGCATTAAAGCATTTTAGTGAAGTCTGCAACAAGTATATATTATTAGCGTAAGCAACACTCCGGATATGTAACTTGCAACATCAAAAAGAAAGAAAACAGACAACCCTATATCACGCAACATTTCAAACCTAAAACTCAACTCAACCTGCCTTCCGTTGTTTCAGCCAAAAAGTTGTTTACTCACCACTATGCCGATATCTACAAACGCTTTCTAGAAACACCCAAAACGGAAGGTTGCTTCATAGTGAAACTAAATATTTTATAGAATATTGTATCTTGGCCAGTGTTTTTTCACGGTATTTTCATGGACCAAAATGATCTCTGAAATTTTTCCAAAGATCTCTCAAACTACAGCAGAACCTCATTGCATAACCACCACCAAAATACACTAAAACCTCGCTTTATGACTATCTCGCTATTCACATGAAATAGTTGCGGTCTCTCAAAATGTCTTAGTAGTCACCAAGGCCAAACCTAAAAAACCTGATCTTGGCTATAAAAATTTGTAATTAGACAAGGAAACAATTCACTTTACAACTTTACAGAGGACACATTTTGTAGGCTTGTGTTGTTATGCAACTGCATTAAATCGTCAGTTATGTTTTGAAAAGGGATTTACAAAGTGACAAAACTGCATCAAAACGAAAGAACCCCAAAGAAAATAGACGATACACTTTCAAATGCAAACTGTAAGTTTAAGATTAGGACTGAGGTTGGGTAGTTTTTCGTTAAATCGATTTCCTGTTAAACAATTGCGAATAAATTCAACTTAGTCGCCTTGGTGGAGATTATATGCATGGGCGCAATTTGGTGGGGGCGCGGGGGACAAAGTATGCCATGTCCCCCACACTTTTTTCTCTTTAGGTTTTGTATTTGGAGAGGTTTCAAAAATAAGTGATGTTTGTCAAGGTTCATGTGAAGAGCTATTCATGTTAGATGGTAGGCCACACATAGTCAAGTTGATGTTGAAACAGAGTTTGGTTTGGTACCACGGATTCTGTTAGTTTATGAATTTTAGCCTCGATAAAATAATTTAGCATTTTTCAAGTTTCTAGAGACCGTGAAAGATGTTCAACTACTTCTGACAGACATTGTACACTGTGGTACAGGCTACTGTTAGAAAGGTTATTTTCTCAGTGAGAGTGTTACAACTGCACATGTGAGAGACCACAGTACAGCCATGATTTGTTCCGTGCAAAATTGTAACTGGCTTTGCTGCAACTTTGGTTCCCACGTATTCAGAAACAGACAGCGTATAATTTGATGATGCTAGTGTGCATAATGTTAAAAAGTTAGATTTTCAGGCAAATTCTGCGAAGCTTTTGATGAAGACAAAAAGCAGCACTATTGTGGAGACTTAGTTTGGTGATGGGAAGTTTCGCAAAAGACTGTTTTCAGCCATTAGTGAACAGGATTTCAAACAAAAGGTTGTAGAAGCAGGCCCGTCGCCAGGATTTAGCAGCAGGGGGGGCAAAAACCTGAAGTGGGGCCACATTTTAAAAATACAGTATTGGATGTATGCAGCAAGGGGAGGGCCAAACGTGAAATGGCGGGACACCGATTTCAAATGGGGGCCGCCACTGGCCCGCCCACTGGCGAAGGCCCTATGTAGAAGTAGCCTACAGTATTTGCCTAGCTGTATATTGACCTATAGCTCAAAACGTATGGAGTTGACTCGGAATTTAAGGATGAAATGTACATTTATCCTAACTTCTTGTAATGTTGCGGCAGTGGTGACCAACAAATCCAAACGATGTTTTTTCCGTGACTCTTACACTTTGCGACTTTTAGTTCGTAAGTCATCTGATTTACTTGAGTTAAACCAAACCAGACCAGACAATGCAGCAACGTTTTCATCCAAATACGAAACATTTGCTTAGCAGGTACATCACATCCATATTTTTTGGTCATTCTTTTCGCGTTAAAGATGAAACTTGGTACTTTTTTCCAATTCACCGATGTACATTTTGATTTAATCTCAATTATATGTTGGTGTCGTTATGCAAGTAGAACTCTTAGAATTAAACTTTAGACATGGTGCAGTGTTATAAGCCTGGTCGTTTTTTTTGTGTCGGGCCAGGATCGGGCTTAAGTTAGTCAGTCAAAATATTTCTGGCTTGCATACAAAATTTTTATAACATTAAGAGTAATGATTTTTTTTCTTTCGTGACTAAGATATGTTGTGCTCACCGCTGTAACTTCTTTGAGTGAAGTGATTGTGATTTTTCTTTAGCTAATTCTGTTTGCAAACACAGCTGCATTCTTTTCTTCTCTGCTCGGATTAGTCCCACACTCTTTTTGTGCGGCGACAGCGATGAGGAAATTAGCACGCGATGGTGTTGCGTCGAAAAGATCAATCACTCATGCGATTCTTCGCTTGTTTTAAGAGTCTACAAGCCGGTTTTTCATGTCTATAGCGCTATCCTAGAAAGTCATAGTTTTTTTACCGAGAAACATTATATTCTGCAGTATTATCGTTGACTAACAAAATGAGGCCCTTTTACAACTGTGTGGGTATGTATGCAGGGGGCAACAAGGGGAGATTGAAGGGATACATCCTCCACCCACCACCACTAAAAATAGATTGAAATCATTTTGTGAAGTAGGCTACGCTAATTTTAGGCCAAATGTTTTTGCTGCAGGTAAGAGGGTCTGCATGCACGATGCCCATGGGCATGCAGTAGCATTAAAGGATTTGTAGCTTTTTCATATAACGGAAATGTGCAAGAAAAATATTTATCATCTTTTTAACATTAAGCTACTTCAACAAGACATCACATCACGCTGTAACCCACACTTCTTATAAAATGCATGATACCTGAAGTGTTCTACTGTAAGAATGATATACACGTGGACCAATGCGATTCAGCATTTTGGGCACTCCAACTGACAGCTCTGATAAAATCCAATTGATTTGTTCTGGTATATTGCTGTGCTTGTTTGCATCCGAATACGATATTAATGGAAGCAGGTTGAACTTCAGTACCGTGTCCAGCAACAAATGTAAGTATATTAATACAGTATGTAAAATCATCTGCAAGGACAAAGCAAAGCGTGATTAATGTTGCTTTCAAAACACCTCTAGAAATAAGATTAGGAATCTGTCTAAATAAAACGTCACTTCTGCATCGACCAGATGACTATATTGGTTTCACCCCGAGTTGACCCCCCACATTTTTCAACAAAATTGCGCCCATGTTTACATGAATACAGATGTGTTAGTTTGACTAGCACCAGTGGCGTGCAGAGGGGGGGTCGAACGGGGCGACGGCCCCGGGCATCCAAGACAGGGGGGCATCCAAAGAGTAAAATTACAAACATTTAAATGCTGTAACTATATCATTTTTCCTATTGTAAGGCTACTAACACATGCTACATAGATTTAATTTTGCGAAACTTGTTTTGTTGTCAACACTAATTTTTACCTATTCAAATGCCGGTAATTCTCAGCTTCTTCAATACCAGGGATCTATATTCTAGGTGAGCGACGCACACCCAATCAACCTGATAATGGCGTGACTTGTTCCAGATCGTGCGATCAAGGGAAAATCACAAAAAAAATTGAAAGATAATCAGGGTTGAGAAAAACCCAACCCACCTGGGTTTTTTGCTTTTTTAAATCCGTTTTTTGGGTTATTTGAAAAGAAACAGGTTTTTGTTCTTTAAAAAAACAAAAAAAAGCAAAAAAAGCAGATTAGTTTTCATTGCATCATGCAATATAACCATTTTCAGAATTGCACAGTAATAACTTATTATACCAATTATGGCATTCAAATTTGAGGGAAAAGAAATGTTCCCCATCTTTGTTTTCGCAGATGTTTTTGGTCAATTCACTCCAAAGTTGTAACGCTTGACAAGCATGCGCACAGCAAACAGAGAAAAGCCACTCCTACAAAACTCTGCAGTTTCACGTCA
>JGI24159J19872_10003935_pt1 | contig 18798 bp, 14 predicted proteins | sample Ectturendosymbi4_FD_19872 | JGI IMG/M metagenome (IMG submission 19872) | reverse complement strand
TGCTAGAAAGTCGATCTCGATCAAAGGCTCAAAAGACTCGAACTCGAGTCTAGTTTCCAATGAAAACTTCAGCGAAACACATTGGCCTAGTTGTTGGGCCCTAGGCCAGGCAACATGACCAAAATGACCCTAAAACTACTTCACTTATGATGTCAGTCACAAACCAACTGCACCCCTCAACCAAAAAATTTTTTCTAGTGCAATCTACTAGACTGGCCGATCTGTTTGAGCCGTTAAACAGAATTCTAGCGCAATCAGCGGAGGAGCTAGGGCGTTGGTAAGGCAACCAAAAACTGCTGTTTTTTAGGCCAAAATCGAAGTACAAATATATCGTAGGCCGGCAGCCAACGAGTTAGAAAAGAAATTACAGTTAACTGTAGAAGTGTCTTGTTTATTTTCTTTTTTGCTTAGGAGATTTTTCAAAGGAAATGTAAGGAGTGGTTTTTTTGGTGGGTTTCATTGGTTTTTTTGAATGGGCTTTTTNAAAAAAAACCTGGGGGGTTTTTGTACAACAACCCTGCAAGGGCATGACACTTACACTCTTCCACTAAAAATTTGTTGATGTTGAATATGCTGACTGTTATTAGCCAGTGTATATCGGCTGAGTAGATTCAAACCTTAAACATACATTTTATTACTGCATGTGCTCAAAGAAAAGCGGTACACCTTGTGTCGTCGGTATTTTGAGCTTGTGTCTTCTGTATTTTGAGCTAAGTTCAGGTATTTCTACACTCCATAAAAGCAAAAATTCACTTCATTTTGTTATTATGAAAACATCAGACTCCCAAGAGTTAGCTGCCTGCCTATTGTATAGCATGCAACTTTTCTGTTGTAATGTCTCAGAGACCTGTTGTTTTATTTTCAGGTCACAGACAAAGGTTTATGGGAAGAATTTTTAACAGAGTACAAGTTTCCCATAATATGCTCATCCCTGACTTTTGGCTTGAAAACCTTGTACCAGAGGTTAGTTGGCTTCAGTGTTATGTGCTTTGTGCTTCTAATTCTATTTGTAAAAAACTTTCAGCCAATTACAGTCTTCAACAAGCTTCAGATATAGCTGAGCTATTTTTTGGTAGTAGTTAGTATGTATATTCAATTTAAGTTAGGTTTTGCAAAATCATGGATTTTGCTTTTATTGAACATGAGTGTAGCCTGCAAGTAGTTCTAAAGGGAAAAATAAATTTTTTCTTATCGTTTTATTTTGGTTGAAAAATGTTGTTTTTATAACATATTTGTGTTCTTCTGGGTCTTCTTGTGACTACACTACACTACTGCATTACTCAGATTAACCATTACAATAATGCTGTGCACTGGACACCAACAGAACTCAAATCTGTTTCCAACAAGAAAAGTATTCAAATTGACCATACCTACATCGAAAAACAGAGTACAAAAACGTGTGGTGTTTTCAACAGTCTTCTTGCACAGAAGTATCTTAATGTGTCTCAATGGCCACCAAAACTTTCAGAGCTGTTTACTGAAATGGAGTTTGACATATTTTATTGCATTGATTGCTGTTGGTGCACACAAAAGTGTGCTTTGCATGAACCCTGTTTATAATGAACATTCAGTACCAAAGACAACATGCATCACTTGTAAATAAGTAGAAATTATCTGAAAGGTTTTGATATGCATAGTCACAGTTCTTTCCAATTGTATTATTTCTCTTTAAATAAGACAAAACTGTCATAAAAAAAGTGTTATGTTGTTTTTTAGGCATCAATTTTTTGCGTTGTAAATTTTTGCATGAAGGTTCAATTGTACCGATACCATCTCTTAGGGCAGCTGTTCCCAAACTTTTTATATCGCGTACCATTTCTGGTCTCTGTATTTTCACCGCGTACCACCTTGCAAACACTTTGCTCCAGGATAACTCATTCTACCCAATATCATTTGATCAAAAGTAGAGATCGACCAATATGGCTGTTTTGAGGCCGATACCGATATATCGGCCATTCATGGGCCGATATGATACCGATATTTCCAAAATTTTTAAATCTCTGCTTCATTATAAAAAATGTGGTGTAGTTTATGCCATACCTTTTTTCCAAAAACTTCAAACATCAGGATTTATGAACTAAAATTTTTGAAATTGCAGCAATTTTAATATTTGATTAACTTGTTAGCATAGTATACACTGTTTGCAATGAATAAACACAGTGCCATTAATAAAAAAGAATGTTAAAATAACAAAACAATAAGAGAGGAACACTGAATGTAAGAAAACTGTCCACGGTGCTTAAACCAAAGAAGCAAAAACAGTGCTTGAAAGTTGAAAGATGGTGAACAATGAAAAGGAAGAAGGAAGTACAAAATGATGTATCACGTTAAAGAGGTTAAGATTAGTACAGCACTTACAGCACTGTATTCAATTGCCCATTGCCAAAAATGAAAATTTTTCCAAAACGCAGTAACTTTTTGGTCTATGATAATATGTTTGTTAACAGTTACTACAGTACATAAATCTTGTGAAATTGTGATTATGTATATATTTCACCAATCAACCTTTCAGACTCTTCTGCAACTCAGTAGGTTTTCAATTTGAAAAGTCAATCCAAGTCTTAGAGAATCATGTTTGGAATTTTGATGTAATGTAACATTAAATAACTGCATGTCCTTAATAAAGCAAACTATGGTACTTGCATTAGTTACTGCAACTGAAGTACTGGTATTGGTATGAAATGAAACACCTCAACTGATTTGTCAATTCTCAGTAGTTCCATATCAACAGTTTAAGATTGTCATGCGTAAATCACAATTTTTCTGCATTTTCACCAAGTAGCCTGCAGTTAGTTAGCTGGTCATCTACAACCTAGCCTAAACAAAAGCAGCATTAGGCTATAACCGATTACCGCCTGTCTGCCAGAAGCAAATTCGATAAGAACAAGTCGCCATGACCATAGCTAAGATGCACATGTGCGCATTACACATCNGATGATCATGCAATGATGCTGCGGTAGTTCTGATCCAATCACAAACACTGCGCTTTTAACTTGTGTTGTTGCAAACACTGCTTTTGTTGATTGTGTTTAACAAACAGACAACAATAATTGTGATGCAACAATGACAACTGACTACCGCGCGGCTATCGGACCAAACAACAAATCACCCCTTCAGAGTATTTGTGAAATGTTGGAGTAGCGCTTCCGTAACTTGTGTGCCATATCCACAAACCAGCACGTTGCGACAGCTTGGATTATGAGATCACAATTATCACGCCTCGCCCACGAACACGATATTTTAGCTTGCGTACAGTATAAATCAACGCAATTGTAGCGTAAAACACGAAGTTAAGAAAAGTATAGAATCCTTTTGTTACGTGCCACTGCTTCACAGCGACAGTTGACGTCACTAGTGAGTAGCGATTGCATTTGTAATCATATTCATACCGCCATAAATGTTGCTTAACGTAACGCAATTCATTTCTCATGCAAACTTTAAAAAAAATAAATCTGTGCTAAACTAGGCATGGATCGTGCTGCGAAAACTTCCGGAATTACAACGGGAGTTTATTCGTACACAACACCTGCACGTGGTAGCTTCAAGCACTGCGAAACTTCCCATGATGATGCTTTTGTTTTGGCTGCGACAGCCGACGCATACTCCATGGTTAATCTTATCTGCTTGTTTATGAACCGCATCTGCTCGCGTTGCTGTAAGATGATTGTCTTGTCTGGATGCATGAGGAATGTTACAGCGTTTTGTCAACACCTACTGAGGCCAATAAAAGCAGTCGTTTTGGCCGATACCAATCTATCGATAAAACCCAAATATCGGCCAATAAATCGGTCGATCTCTAATCAAAAGTTTGGCAAACCAGACTTGACACAAATGCAGCATGAACAAAATGGCTGTGAGAAATTGTTATGGCCATTTTTCGAAACTAATAAGGGAAGTACACAAATATGGTGGAATTTATTAACAGAACCCAATAAGTAAAAACAAAATGCTTTCTTTTTGTGTAGAAGAATAGAAGGGTCTCGCATACCACCTTGAAGGCCTTCGCGTACCACAGTTTGGGAAACACTGACTTAGGGGATAGAGTTCGTTTTTACCCCACATCACTGAACAGAGTGAAAATGTTTTTGTGAAATTCGACCTGGACAATCTGAAAACTTGGAGATTTCATGGAGCCTCAGGTCTCTATACGTGTTCTNAAAAAAGTCAACACTGTTCAAAGACAAAAAAGTTGTACCTAGTCCATCGTATAAGGGTTTGACGGTTACAGAAATTTATATTTTCTGTCATTGTAACCAAAATTCGGTTTCTCAAATTTGAGTTTAAAGTATATTTATCGTATGTAGGCTTAGTAATTCTGCAGTTTGTTTTTGTTTATTGTTTTTGTTTATGTTTTTAAGGAAAAATAATGATAACTGGTTCATTTTGTGTGTTTGTGCCATGGTCAGGGTCATACCAAGCACACCACAACAATCAACTGTCTTGTAAAAAATAGCATGCTAGCCCAAAGATTGAATGTTTCTGTCTCACTTGCAGTTGCTGAATGCCAGTCTCCAGCCTGGTTGTATTTCTTACGAATACTAAAAATTTGTGCCAAGAACTGCTGCATGACCCCAGTATATCTTTATTCCTTATCCATGACTGTAAGAAAGCACAGGTTTATGTGGCAGTTGGAGAGGTGGAAGTGTTACTTTCTGGTGAATGTCTGACACAACTGTTATGACTTAGTGTAAAGTTGCTTAGATGTTATGCAATTTTTCATCAATACTTTAATGTATCTTGGTAGCATTTCACAAAACGAGCATTTAAAAACAAAAGGGGGAAGGCCAGCATGCTGGGATGAGTACTATAGGTATGGCACAGTCTCATCCACCTTCTATATAACTTGCTCTTAATCCCCAATTTTACCCAAGTATTGGTGTAGTAAGTTTGTAAGCTAAGCCAAGTGCCATGGGATAAGCCAGTGTTTGCCAAACAGGTTTTTGTGATCATCCAGGATGGCCATGAAGACCATTGGAGGAGCCAGGAACAGAGGCTTACATCAGCTTACCTGTCTAACATGGCAAATAAGCTAATAGAAAATATAAATCTTGAATTGAAATCTATGTTATGCATTGAAGGACAGTGGGGTGTTGATGTCTCAGTAAGGGGGGCATGGAACATGAAAGGTTGATAGCTGTGGGTTAGACTGACCCAAGAGCTTTTACTTGCATATTTTTAGAAAAATAAGGTTGTGGTTGTTTATTTGGAATTTTGCTGAAAACCGAGTGTCCAGCCAGTATTGACAGTGTTTATGCATTTTAATTCATCTGAGATGAGAATGTTTTATAAGACTAAGGAAGGTTCTTAATGGGATTGAACAGGATAATGGTGTAAGGAGATATTCAAATTGTTACTCAATGTTCCTGAAAAGGTCATGTGAGATGTTAAGACTGATATTTTTTAAACTATTTTCACAACTGATGTGACTTGATTATCTTTATGCCAAAATTTCATCATTGCGTTAGACCTATTTGGTCAACTTGCACAAGAACAATTGTGGAGGTTGATTTTCTTTACAATCTTCTAATTGGTAAAAGACTATACTTACATTAAGGAAGAAGGTATGAAGTTGCTGATCTGGAAGGGGTTGCCATGCTTTTGTGTTATAAAGCTTTTATTTAGAAACGTTGAAAACAAAGTTTTTAATAATTTTCCCAAATTTAATGAAATCTTCCTTGGATTCTCAACCAGTGTCTGAGTAAAATCAAAAGAAATTCAAAAAACAGCTGAAAAATTTTCTAAAAGAATGTGAAACAATAACATTGTTAAGTAATTTTCTATTCATGTATTTTTTATATAAAATCTGAAACTCTGTTATCAAATAAGGGTTTCTTGTATTTTGTTTGTGTGTTGAATTAGATTAAGAAACTACATATTCAAAATGTAACTTAGTTGGAAATTGGTATCAACCTTTTTGAAATGTAATTTTCTTTGGAAATACCAGATCATTCACACATTGACAAAGCAACATTCACACGACAGTCAAGTTTTCTAAGACTTCATGTTCCTTCAAACTTCAAATGTTCCTTCAAACTGGTAGACGATTTTCCGAAGTGTTTTAACCTTTTCACTTATGAACGTTTGATTGAAATGTTTTTAGGTTAAAGCAGTCTTACAGATCAATTGCACCAAGCAATCAATAAACACTTGCGTGTGCACACGCCTGATCTCAGTTGTGCTGTGCCACTTGCTGCGGTCGGCAAGGGTAAATTTTTGACAGAAGATGGTTAGTTTGCCGCAAATGCAGTGGACACTCTTCCCCACATCACTTTGCAACTGATTTTGAACTGGGTGGCTATTCTATAAAAACAAAACATTCAAATTTAAGCTTTTTGAGGATTATTCAGTTTAATTTGCTTTAAACGTGTATTAAGTTGTGCCAAACAGTCGACTGGGTTTTCAGAGAGCGCAACTAAACGGCTGACGAGAGCATTACATTTTCTAGATATTTAGAGCAATACGAACGAGTTCACTATTTTGGCGACGACGAAGGTTTGAAGAGACCGCATTATGACGTTTCAATCCGTCGCTCTAGAAATCCAGCGAACATATCAGGTACATCTTCGTTGCCATAGCGGTAGAATGCGTAATGGCACTTGTCGTTGGAAACTTCATTATCTCCTCTTCCCATTGCAGAACACGATAGAGTTCAGTTCGGCTTGAGCGCGACGAGGCTGTCCGAACTTCGTTTTGCATACGACGTCAGCGACTACGAAAGGCTCGCCTTTTCTCTGACGTCGTGCTTGCCGAACGAAGTCGATTTCGCCATAAACGCTTGCACGTTGCTGTCAGGGGAATCGCGCCATGTTCTGAGGCTTTCGCGCTGTCCCCAGATTCTAGAAGCGCTGCTGCTCCACGCTGGAATAGTTTCTGACCGTAAGTACTGCGAGCTTTTAATGTGCGTCGTTCGACTGCGTGAACGTGCATGCCGCTGAATCTCTGGGAATGCTCGGACGTCGCGAAGTTGCAACGCGTTGCGATTGTGACGTCACTGCTTGTCGTATTCTGTACAGGCGCGAACTCGTTCGCCGGAATATCAATCGAATGGAAAAGAAAGACGAAGCACGACCTGCAGAAGTTCTGGTCCGACACCGTGTCCGATTCTGACCTTTTGTCGGAAATGTTGCCGCAATCAGAAGCGTGCGGCGTTTGCGGTGCAGTTACCGATAAAGAACCTTGCCCCGTCTCTGACATCGCGCAGAAGAGTGCTCGCCAGTCGTTTCCCTCCAGAGAGGAATGCATCACTTGCGCTCCTGCCGATGCCAATAAGACCGACGAGATTCGTCTTCGTCAACGCGAGCCATCGCTTTCCGCGCGCCAACCGTGGCCTGAACATCAGAACGCAATGTCGCTACGCCGTCAGAATGCCAAGGTAGGCTGTGGTTCTGCACGCATGTTGGTAAAAGTTATATAATCGAAAGTCACAGCGCAACTATCACTTCGACGACGTGCGCACTCAGTGTTAAGATCTGCTTAACGGAAAGTGACTTCGCATGCTTTTGTTTTTTTCTGTGTACAGCCGGACATCCATGCGGCTGGTCTCACTTATTTCATTCCAGTCGATCGTTGGGAGTTCAAGACTACGAAGGGCAGCGTGTTCTTCAGGTGTGTAGAAATGGGCGTGTGGTGTCGTTCCGCTTTAGACGTCATCACATGAAATAACCTGTGTGCAAATGTTTGTTGTATAACGAAAGGTTTCCAGCAGTAGATCACAATGCACTTCGACTGTCGTTTGCATTCATCAATTGCACATTCGCTTCCTCTGCAGTGCCACTGTGAACGATGTCGATTTTCGTGTGGTTTTTGATGGTTGTTCGTAACTTTTTGTCTTGCTCCACGTGCTTTGTACTGTTAATAGTTCGATGTTGTAAAGCATGTAAGGGCTCGTGACCCCTAAAAATTTTTGAAAGCCCCCTAGTGAGGATACCCCGGGTAAAAATCAATGCTCTACAGCACACTGCCGAACTCAAAGTATCAAACTCATTTGGTGCTGTGGGCAATATTTAAGCACTTAGATTTTAAGCGGGCCAGTCAATTTTGCACAAAATGACTCAATCTTTATTTTCATTGCTATTTATTCATAGCACTGCGACTCGAAGAAACTTGATATCCTTTGGCAGTTACAAGCATGTCAAAATCTGGTATCAAAGACTGCAGTCGCAACTTCTCACGTTTAGTTGAAATACGCATCCGTCAATTGAGATCGGGCTTGTTTAAGTTCGAGGCGTGTTTAAGTTCATCAAAGAGAACAGCTGTTAGCAGACATACGTACATAGCAAACATTGGTATAATCTTCGATGTTGGTCCAACGTATTGATCAGGGACGGGGGCATGGCGGGACATTGTCCCCCTGTCCTTTCAAAACGAAGGGCTACGGGGGCGAAGGTACCTTTTCATACATCGGTCTTCTTCGCCGTTTAAGCCAGTTCTTTCAAGTATCATAGGTAATTACGTGGTTTATCAAGACCGACGTGAAAAAAATTTATTGCAGCTATTCGCGCATCCAGAAAATTAAGAATGGTTTTCTCGTCTGTTGCTACAAAGCCATTACTGTCACCCATACAAGACTAAAGCACAAATTTTTGTTTGTTTGTTCAAGCTTCAAAAACACAGTTCCTTCGTGTATTTCGGGCGCGGCAGTCATTTTGTCGTTGCTTTTATTGCAGATCGCGTTGGTCTTGCTCAACTTATCGTTCGAGAAGTTCAATGTCAGGCTGCTGGCCAGAAACGAGTCGCTGATCCGCTTTGTGTTCTTGTGCGTCCATTCCAGCTACTCGTCGCTGCGTCAGACCGGCTTAGACATCCTGGGCAACCTGTCCGCGCAGGTCAGCTCGCTCAGCAGAGTGATTCTGCTCTTTGCTTTTTCTTGTTTTGATCGTTTCAGCGCGAGGTTTCAGACTTCATCATGCCCGCCACTAACTTCGACTGACCACAAAACAGCGGCACAGTTGTTGTAAAAGCGGAATTTGTGACGAATTCGCAAGTAGATAATTAACATAGCCACGTCATGTGACGGTGTCGCGGCTAGCGGTAAAGTCTTCAGTATAAGCTTTGCAAAAGCGCCACGAAGTTAAATTACTGGAAAAAACACCCCGATCCGTCGACATGCAGAAGGAGTAATAACAGGGTTATCTGGCAAACCACTATGCTGCATAACGATTTGAAATTAAACCATCGTGGGTATTCCAAGACAATTGCTTTAATCTTTCTGCTTCCAGCTAATAAACGCCGTTGCTTATCTTGGTCTTACTAAGACTTGAGAAATTTTTACTAGGTTAAAGACCAGTTCTTCATTAGGGGAAATACCGTTCAAGAAATTCCCTGCATTGTTGTCTGTCGTTTACCTTCCTGTGTTTATTATTGGATTTTGACCGATGCCACGAAGGTTCGCTGCAGTAAATTGAAAATGTGTTCTGCCGTTACGAAAATACCGGGAAATGCGAAATAAATATGAGTCATAAAGTAGACCTTTCGCAAATCACTAAAATTGCCATCATTAGTAAGTGCGGTGAAATAACAATTCGGTAATTTCCGCCACACCGGTGTTTGCAGCAGTGATCATCGAAACGTCTGCACCATTTGCAACGGCGTGCAAAGTGATTGAGCGTGGCATTCGATAGCGCCTAAAATGTGGTAGCCATGCCACATGGCCGTATGCAGATAGAAGCAACGTTCGCCTCATGCCGTGGGTGACGCAATCAGGACTTATCGCAATTTTTGTGCAGATGGAGCTGAGGGCACTGGGACTGAAGGCGATGAGGTGCACGTTTAAAACCGTGGAAAAGTGCATCCAGTCTTCGGATAAATTCGATCAAATTCGAGGTGAGCTGTCTTGGAAAGAGCCTTAATGAGCATCGGGAACCCCCCAAAACGGGTCCCACAGACTACGGCAGGGCTTCCCAACCTGCGGTACATGTACCCCGAGGGTTGCATTTGCCTATCTGAAGGGGTACACGTAAGGTTAGCGATAGAAGGGGGAAACATATTCAATATATTCATATGTTATTTATTTGCAAATATTTAAACGTATGTCACTGAATATTATTTAAAAAAATCGTTGTAGTCGTATTGTTAAATATATTCTATATTTGTCACGATAAAATATTTTAGGGGTGCTCATCTGTCGAAATTCTGAAGGGGTACATTGCCACAGAAAGATTAGGAGCCTCTGGACTAGAGCAAAGCAAGCTTGCCCTTACATACCAAGCCAATAAACGCCGTCGCTTTCCGGTTTACATTCACTGTAGCAAGCTGAGCTTCAGAATAACACATTTCTGAATGTTTCCAAGCATGGCTTCACTTCACTGCCTTTGATTGTTCCACGGTTTGCTACAAATGCAGTTGGGCCAGTCCTGAGGTTTACAGCGTTTTGTGGCTGCAGTTGTCTTTTCTGCGTTTAAAATGTGATAAATTCCGCCATGAAAAGCCAGCTTTACTCATGGAGTCCTGCACACCGTCATAATTTTTATACGAATCAGTAACTGCGTCATGATCTGTATTTTCGTCACTTAAATCAACCACAATGGGTTCCTCATCACTTTCCAATGCAGATAGTTGCATCGTTTCCCAAAGTATCCTCATTCTCAGAAAGTTCACCATTAGAAAAATCTGATTCAATACCTTGTAAATGCTGCAAAACCTATTGAACCGTCAATTTTCTCACCAAATTTGCAGCCTGTCCAACAATGTGTTTTCGCAGTATGCTTTCCCAGTAAGATACATTTTTACTTTTCCGATACACAAACAGCAAAGTTGAGCTGATTGCATCACTTCCGCATTGATCAGTGCTTCCGCAAACCATGGTACGATGTTACAGACGAACTCGTAAACCCTTCGGTTAAATAACTGACTGACGTTACTGAAGCTTACTGCCTTAAGGTAGAGTCAAACTTGCAACTTATTCGTTCTATGTAGCTTCACATGCAACATTTGTCTCTAACAATAGACGGGTAACGAGGTCGCACCTTAATGTGATTTCAAGAAAAAAAATGATTGATTTGAAATTTCAGGCGAAAGTACAGGTTCGCCTGCAAGCTAGCTTTAAAAAAATCTGAAACGGGTCAAAAAAGCCACTTTGTTGTTGTAATGCTAAAAGTCCAGCGCGCTGATTCAACGAGTCTCATAAGTTGTTGTCGCATAGTGTTGTTTTTTTTCCGGGACACCATTCTACAGCTTTTTGTCCTGTGCGCGTTGGCAGGTTTCGAAATCCTGGGCAACCTCTGCAAAGCGCCGTGCAATCGCGACAGTCTGCTGGTGTCGCTCGACGACAGCGTCTTCAGGATCGCGCTTTGCGTCCTCACCATCGGCGACGTTGAACTCGTTCTCGCGTCGCTCGAGTCCTTGTACGTTTTATCGCAGCTCGGCGAAGAGACGTGCACGAAAACCATCCTCGTACCCGGCAGTGTCGGTGAGTGAGAGCTGCTTGCCTGCGTAAGACTGGTTTAAACTAGATGCGAAGCGAACACAAAGTGAAGGCGATGCGGCCTTTTTTCGTGCGGAAAACCGTTGAGATTGAACGCGAATTTTTGTTACTTGGTATGTTCTAGCTGTTGTTCTTCGCTGAGACATTTCGGTCATTTTTTTGCTGAGAGGCATTTTAGTCATTTGTCTAACAGCTGTATTAAAACTTGCCGCAACAGTGTTCATCAGCCTATATTTTCAAACATTCTGACCGAAATGACTTAATTTTTTTCGGTCATTTCAAAAACACGTCGGTCCATGACCGAAAAAAAAGTGTTCCAGTCACGACTCGCGAGGAAGCATCCGCTGAGGTCAGCATGTTGTGTCTCTGAGGAAGTTCTAACGGCATGGAGCACACTGTTGTTGTGAGGGTGTATAGCTAGCAGCAAAACTTTGGGAAGGGTCAGGTATACTTGTCTACATACAGAGGAATATGTACCTGACCTTCACCTGTACACAGGGCTACCATACCGTCCTTATTTCTAAGATTTGGCCCTTATTATGAAGTGGACTGCCTTAGAAAACTTCATTGTACTTTTAAGAAATGTACTTATTTTGGACTTGCGTCCTTATTTCATGTTATTTTCAGCAATAATGTTCTCACTTGTATCAGCTCAGTGGACTGATGAAAGGAACAGCCTTCATGAAAGGACAATTCACCATTTGCTGCAAATAAAACAACTTAGTTCACAGCTGCCTTGAGGTTCACAGAGTGATTTCAATGAACAAGGAATTGATATTGTTTCTGCTGAAATATATGGTGCTAAATGACTTGACACTTATTATGATGTTCAAATAAAAAAATATGCCGATGTATGTTGTTTTTTTTCGATTGTCCTTATATTTTAGTCCAAATCGATGGTAGCTCTGCCTATATGGGAAGAGCAATGTTCACTATCTAATCCTTGGCTGGATCGTGTGGTGACTCACTTCGTTGACCAAACTCAAAAGGTAGGCCACACACTGTACCAGTCCAGCACCCTACAATGCTGTTTTTTCGGATGCTTTCGAAATGACCGAAAAATCTTAAGTCATTTTGGTCAAAATGTAGGCTGATAAACTGTTGCGGCGAGTTTTGATACAACTGTGAGACAAATGACAGAAATGTCTCAGTGACCAAAAATGTCTCAGAAAAAATTGACCGAAATGTCTCAGCGAAGTATAAACTCAACTACAAAGTGATGTATCTGACAAAAATTGAAACTTGCACTGACTGATATCCGACATGCGGAAAATTGAATGTTTTCTCCTTTTGAACGAACTTCTGATTCCCTTTCGACTCAGCTTGCAGCCAACTGAAAGCAGGCAAGCGATAATATGCTTGTGGTCAATAGGAGTTTTTACCTGTGTTTTGGAGCTTCTGCTGATTCCACACCGCAAATACCCAGGCGAACCACGCGAAACACATGCGCAGAACGAACGCGTCGCTCCTCGAGCAAGAGCGGCGCGGCAATGGCGAAGCAAGCGCTACGCGAAGTCGGGGATTTCCCATGATAATAAAAGAAACAAACTCCCGGGTAATGTCGCGTTTCGCGTTTGTTTCAAAAACCGGCCTTAATGGTCTGAGCCGGTGACTCGGCCAGTTTTGGACGCCGATCGATCCGCATGCTGGGTTTTTACGTTATTCGCAACCATTTGTCGGGAGTCTTCCGAAAGTTGCTTGTATGGTTGCGAAGTTTTTCATTTTCTTGACCGAGTATTTCTTTATCGCTGTGTTTGATCCCAGTCAATACGACAAACAAGACCCCCCAGAAAGTGCGTACAGTGTGCAGACACGACCGAACTGCCGTGCGGCATGCTGACGTTGTCGGCGGCAGAGCAACATGCCTAACGTTTAGGCCAGGGACCTCAAAAACGCGGCTCCGGGCAGATTTATCTGCACGGCCCACAGCCATCGTTTTCTACTCTTGCTCTCGCTATGTGTGAATATATTGGAATTGGAAGGTTGGGGCGAACGCGCTTGCCCAAGGTGCGCCACGGCGATTCACTCAGTTGTCGCGGATCGAACACCCAACCTTCCAATTGAGAGGCTCTACAACTGAGCTGAGCTATCGCCATCCCGAACCTGAAATAAAAAAGGGCACATGGCCATCGGCCACTTGTTTCAAAGTATCGGGCAACTGGCCAACTGCATCGTGCTTTATATTTTTAGTGTTATTCCAAAAAGTTTATTCACATCAACCGTCGCCAAATATTGTTCATTTTTTCACAGACATCCTGGTGTGCTTAGTGACATTTAGTGTTCGTTCGCTGAGCAGTGAGAAACTCTCCTCCATCCGCATCGCTAGAAGAATAGCCCCCGCGCAGCCCCCGCAAGCTGTCCCATCACAAGCGCCTGTGGCCCGACCGATGGCACCGGCCCCTCCTGCAGTGTATCAAGGTGAGTGCACATTTGCGAACGTTCAAATAAGTGTTGCGTAGCTTTAGACGCTAGTTTGCTGCATTATCATACCTTACCGGATTTCTATTAAAAGTTTGCTGATCGACTCTTTGCTTACCCCCTTGTGGAGAGTACTCACTCAGTGGCGTAGCCAGCCCAAAAATTTTGGGGGGGAAAAATATATGATTTTAGGCGAATAACACTATTTTATTTGGAAAAACCTTTCTCAAAGCACAATGACGATCTTCCAAAAATTTTGGGGGGGCATGGCCCCTTTGGCCCCCCTGGCTGCGCCTATTTACTCATTTGCCGGGTTTCAAAGAATTTTGATAAGCATTGTTGTGTGTTTTCGCTTTCTATAAAACTTTGCTTTCCTAAGTCACACAAACGTTCTTCCCGTCTGTACCTCGTCCAGAATTAACCTGTTCCAGTTCCTGAATTCTTGGTTCCAATTTGTTGCACCTTCTCGCAAGTAGTTAATCTGCGACTGTCGACTGAAGAGTAATCCGGTGCAATTGTGACGTGTATGCTGACATGATTGTGACATGTACGGTTTGTTTTCCAGGGCATTACGGAGGATATTATCCCCCGAGACCCCATCAGCAACCCACTGTCCAACCTGTTTACCATCCCTCGAATCTTCCGGTGCCCCCCCCGCCGCCGCAACCCCCTTCGTTGGTACGGGCCCATACCCCCATGAGGCCAATCTTGGTGAAGCCAGTGTTGCCCCATCGACCTGCCGGAGCGGGGCCGGTTTACACCCACAAGGAGATCAGTTCCACACCCCCCGTCTTTCACTACATGCCGGCTCCTCCCCCAGATATCGTTCTGGACAAGAGTCCGGAATCATTCGCCCAACTTTGGTATTTTTTCTTCATTGCTACTTTCGTTATGTAGTCTGATTATCATTACTATAATCTCAGCGTAGTCTTATATACACTATCAGTATTTGCCTTTCGACATTCTTTTTAGGGAAAGACGTTTCTGTTTACAAAAATAAACCAGAGGATTGCCACTTGCGATTTAGCAGCGATCCATTTTCATTTATGAGCTTTAGAAAAAAATGTGCGGAATCGATTGTTTCACTACGAAAACTCGCTTCAGGCGGTTTCCACCAAATAAAAAACACGCCTTCTCTTATTTTTCTTGTACTTCTGAAGCGAAACTCCTTTCTTGCTTAGGGTTTGGGCAACTTACGAGCAGTGCGGCAATGAGGAGGGCAGCGTACCTCGCGTCGAGCTCTTCGCCGAGTACGCCGCCGCCGCCAGCCGCTACGGCATGTCCGGCAAAAGCGAGGTGCTGCCCGCTGCGGAGTTTGGTCGCTGCTTGCAGAGGGTCTTCCCGAACACCGCTTCCAGGTACTTCGCATTTCCATGCGACTGACTTATGTCCCGTGGTTACTTATTATTGTGCAGCAAATGAAACGAATGTTCGAGCAGCGATTTTATTTGAAACCATTTGTTAGTTTGAGGCGCCCAGTGTGACGTCATAATTGTTTTCGCTCAAGTCCGTCACGTGTCGCACGTTTTGCTATTGACTTGTGAGTTGGATGTTCAAGGTTCAAAAGGCATTGGAGCTTTTTGTTGACGCATCTTGACTGTCTTCTTTTCTTCACGGGCCAATACGACTTCCTGGCAGACATGCAGTAGCAGTAGGCGAACCAGCCGATTCCTCGGTGTCTTTCGTAAAATTTTGTTTATCAAAATAGCAATAAACTCTATTTGAATAAGCTTGTAGGACTGAAGATGCGTGCTGTCATTACGTGAAATCGATTTAATTCGTAAACAGGGTTCGTTCGGAGCATGGAGAAAAGTTCGGACACTTTCCAGCCTGGAAGTAACTGGAATAACTTTTTTGTTCTGCTCGTATGGAAAAACGAAATAATTTTCCAGATTTTGATCGTTTCACATGCAGTTTAGAAATTTATATTCAAAATTGCGTTGGAGCCCTGCGTAAAAGTATCTTGTATAGTACGACATTAGCATCAAGGTGGCGAATAATGGCATTGCGTCAACAAAACATTGCCAATCTTTTTTTATTTTTGTTGTGAAATCGTGTGGCTCCCGCAGTTTCATCTGAAAAGCGCTGGAGTTTGATTTTATTCGTTCACAAACCGTAAATGAATTTCGTTTTGTGCCTCAGGTTGTTCAACGACAGCAATTCGAAGCCGATGTACCACATTACCGGCATCAGAAAGCGCCAGACCCCATTCCCGGTTCCGGGGCATCACCCGCAAATGGCCAACCCCCTGCTCAACCACAAAGTCAACAACGCTCTGCCGAAAACTCCCCCGCTGCCACCACCTGCAGGACCGAAGCACGAAGCGACCCAAGTGGCGCCTGAAAAGGGCCACGCGAGCGCCCACGACAACTCGACCGCTGCTTCAAATGTCGACGAACCGATGAAAGTGACCCCTGACCCTGCGCGTCACGAAACGCCGGAAAAGACAGATGGCAGTGCGACAGATGACGCCGTTGGCCTCGATGAACCAGCAGCCGCTGTTGACCCCGAGAAAAAGAGCAGTGCGGCCCCGGAGGATGGCCCGACTGACCAAAATGAGCCGATGGACTGCGAACAATCGGCGCCAGTCACTAACAGCACCCCCCAGGTTGGCGCCAACGAACATCTTGTCGAAGATGTTGGTGCACATCCGGGCGAAACCGAAACAAGGTCATCCTCAAGGACTCCCACTCCCCTGCCTTCCTCCGATTCCCCCCCAGTCGCCACAAACGGCTCTATCAGTGGCGACATGGACACAGCGGACAAATCGCCGACAACAGACTGTGGCAAACTTTCCGAAACTGTCGAGAACAATCGCGTGCCGTGTCGCAAGCCGCCCGCCGAAAACGGTGGGAGTGAATCGAAAGATGGCGTCATCGTCATGGTGAACGGCAGCGGCAGTTGTTCCGACGACGAAGGTCGCGCAGACGCTCTCGTCGGCGGCGAGCGGCATTCGCCGGCGAGTGACGAACTCTGCGCCAAGGACGCAAACCCTGTCATAGACACCAAACCGGTCACTCAGCAGAAGCTTCTCGAAGCCCGACTGAATTCGTCGCGTGCGGACGACGACGCGAGATCCGATCCCGAACCAAGTCGGTTGCTATGCAACGGCACGACCGATGACGTAACATCGCCCGACGGTGGTGACTCGGAGCCAGAGTAAGTACGGAAGTGGATTGTAAGAAAGTGTTGTGCTTCTTATTCTGTCGAAGCCAGTCCCCAGAATTACCCATTCTTCCTGAGGTGTCGTATACCAAGCACACAAACCCACGTACCGTCAAAAGCCTATGCAGACGCGCATTCATAGTGTTTGCCACGACCTTTAGCAACAGCGATGTAGTCTAGACCTAAACTCCGAGACCGAGATTTGGATTGGCTGCTACATGCTAGGCACAACGAACGACTTGCTCTCGAAAACCTGGTGTACGAAACATCGACTTGCGAAACGAGGTCAGCACACATCGGCGCGCGAGCATGCAGAGCGCTCGGCGGAAAATGACAAGTTGACACAAACCAGCCCACACCTAGGAAAACCAACTGCGAGTTAGGAAACGAAACGCCAAGATTCGTAATGCTAAAAGGCATCCACTCCATGAGAATGCCCCGTTGGAAAAGAGGCGCGGATAACACTTAGCCTCAATCGTCGGAATTGTATGCTGAGCCGTTTTTTCCTGAGGTATCGTAGAACTAGTTAAGCACACAAACTCATTTACTGTCACACGCCTGTGCAGACTTGCATTAATAGTAAGAATGGATTTGGCACGACCCTTAGCAAACCATTTTGTTCAGCTATCCATTCATTTCTATGCCCGCTTTCCGTCTGGGGAGAGTAGCGGGGGCAACAGCACTAGGAGGACTGGAAATACTTCACGGCCAATAGTAATCACAAAGTTAGTTCTCCTAGCTCCACACCAAGACAGCACCAAGCAATGTCGAAGACATTCACCGCCACTAGAGATGTAGACATGCCACCAGAGATTTGCTCACTCCACCAGAGATGTGGTCACTCCATCAGAGATGTCATACGCCACCAGAGATGTGGTCACTCCAACAGAGATGTGGTCACTCCACCAGAGATGTCATACGCCACCAGAGATGTGGTCACTCCACCAAAGATGTGGAGAGATGTGGTCACTCCACCAGAGATCTGGCCACTCCATCAGAGATGTCATACGCCACCAGAGATGTGGTCACTCCACCAGAGATGTGGTCACTCCACCAGAGATGTGGTCACTCCACCGGAGATCTGGCCACTCCATCAGAGATGTCATACGCCACCAGAGATGTGGTCACTCCAGCAGAGATGTGGTCACTCCAACAGAGATGTGGTCGCTCCACCAGAGATGTGGCCACTCCACCAGAGATGTCATAAGCCACCGGAGATGTGGTCATTCTGCCAGAGACGTGGTCACTCCACCAGAGATGTGGAGAGGTGTGGTCACTCCACCAGAGATCTGGCCACTCCGTCAGAGATCTGGCCACTCCGTCAGAGATCTGGCCACTCCGTCAGAGATCTGGCCACTCCGTCAGAGATCTGGCCACTCCGTCAGAGATGTGGTCACTCCACCAGAGATGTGGCCACTCCACCAGAGATGTGGTCACTCCACCGGAGATGTGGTCACTCCAACAGAGATGTGGCCACTCCACCAGAGATGTGGAGAGATGTGGTCACTCCACCAGAGATGTGGCCACTACACCGGAGATGTGGCCACTCCACCAGAGATGTGGTCACTCCAACAGAGATGTGGCCACTCCACCGGAGATGTGGCCACTCCACCAGAGATGTGGCCACTCCACGGGAGATGTGGCCACTCCACCAGAGATGTGGCCACTCCACCAGAGATGTGGTCACTCCACCAGAGATGTGGTCACTCCACCAGAGATGTGGTCACTCCACCAGAGATGTGGCCACTCCACCAGAGATGTGGTCACTCCAACAGAGATGTGGTCACTCCAAC
>JGI24159J19872_10003933_pt1 | contig 18810 bp, 2 predicted proteins | sample Ectturendosymbi4_FD_19872 | JGI IMG/M metagenome (IMG submission 19872) | reverse complement strand
CTATTGCTTCCAGAGATGGATAATACAGTGTCATCCGCAAAAAGTGTAGGAGTCAGTTTTGTTGTCGATGGTAAATCATTTGTATAAAGTGCAAATAACAAGGGGCCAAGCGATGAGCCCTGTTCAATCCCGTTCACTTCCCTCATGTTTTTTTTCGTTGTGGTGCCCGATGCGATTTTGTCATATCAAGGCGATAGCGCACCTTAATGTATTTCGTGGTTAGGTAGTCGTGGTTAAGCAGCTGAGTTTCAGCAGAAACAACTGTGTTGGGTCGTTTCTTTGTGCTTCGTGCTGCTAGACGCATTTTGTAGCTTTCTGTAGATGTTACGCAATACATTCGATAAATTTTGAATAACAAAGTTATCAACACCATCGCAATCGGGATTGCAAAGCAAAGCAAAATCATTGTTTGAGGAACAATGCCAGTGGTTCCCAGCCGGGGTGCTGCGGCGTCGCAGAGTGCCATTTACAATACGCAGGGGTGCCGCGAGCTAATCCGTTTTTGAATTTCATCAAAAAATAGATTTTCAAAATGTTATGAAACCTTGAAGCAAATTGCTATGGGTTCGCCACTGGGTGCCGCAAATGATATTTGTTTACTGTAGGGTGCCGCAAGCCTGAAAAGTTGAACTATGCACTCATACTGCAGCAGCTAATCATTTCCCATAATTTTTTTTCTGAAGACCAATCTTTCAGAAAGTCTCCGTGCGTCCGTTTTAATATTATTATTTCGAGAATTTTTATTGCTTCATTTAATGTCCTGCCCTATCACGATTTGTGGATTATACTCTGAGCTTGCTCCACGCGAAAAAGTTATGAAGGTGCATGTCCTTGTCATTGCTTTTTAGGTTAACAGCGTTTCAGCCGTATCCTTCATTTAATTAGTTTTTGTGATTCAAAGTTTAGTGAAGGAGTAAAATTGCGTCTGTGTGAAAAGTTCTTCATGAAAAAAGTTTCGAAAACCAGGGAAGGCAAAGTTTTATGTTGTTGATAGCCAAGTAGTATCCGATCCATGGGAGACTCCAGGTCAACAGCGTCACTCGGGCTCATCACATATTTCGCATACAGTCCACCACATCAAATAAAATTTACAAAAATTCAAGAGACGTAATGCACACTGCAAATTTACAAACGCATTGATACCGTAAACGTGCAAGATGACTACGTACAAAGTTCTGCAAGTTGCGATTATACTGACTAAATGCAACAGTTCGAGGCTTGCGTCACTGAAATATCCATTTGCTCTCTCATTCTGGCTGGCGCCACAGCTTCTCTGTGAACTTCAGTTACGTAACAATAAATACAGTGATGCCAGGTTATTTTGCAAAAATAAGCAAGTAAATTTGAAAAACAAGGCCAAAATAGGTAATTTAACCGAAAAACAAGCCAACATGCGTTTGGCAAGAAAATTCAGCAAAAAAAAAAATCGGCAGGAAAATTAAATAGAAAAACAGGGAGACGCATCCGAAAAAACAACCCGAAAATGAGCATATTTTCGCAAAAAAACGCCCAACTTGCCTTTGGCAGTAAATTAAAACAGAAAAAGTGCCATAAAATTTGAAAAAAAAGCAATCCACTAAATAGAAATCTACAAAAAACAAGCCCAAAAACAAGCTAATTTCAATTAAAACAAGCAACCCGCAAGTATTTAAAAAAACGCAACTCCACAAAAAAACAAGCCCAAATTCGTGGGAAAACCGCAAGGTTGGCAACACTGAATAAATGAGAAGTTCTCATGAGAACTTGTCCATTGTTGCGCAACGTTCCTCACAAAGCAATGGAGTTACTAGACAATTTACCGTTCATTTGCAATTATTCTCGAATGGGAACTGTCCGTACACTGGAATTCAAATGCAATGCTCTATGCAAATCAAATTGCTTCAAAAAAACATTCAATCGGATATGAATTATATTTTAAAACATACTTAATTGCAGATGGCAGCTCGGGCCAGAACCGTCGCCAGAAAGAATTAAATAGCGGGGCTTAACGTTTGTGCAGAGGCCTTGACATTCTGAAATTTTAATAAAACTCCACTGATTTATAGTGTTTCATGTTTCAATTTGGGGGATTGAAACTTTGTTTGGGGGGACAAGCCCACCAAACCCTACACATGGTGACGGGACTGCCTCGGGCTCCAACGGATGAACCCGAGTAAAGCGCGAGCGAACGAAATCGAGAGAACGCCTACTACGAACGATATTTTTTGATTCAGATCACCTCCAACATGAACGCGAAAGGCCAGACATGGAACGACAAGGCCCAATGTACGATACCGAGTTAACAACATAATTAGTGAAGTGTGTGGTGGCACAAATACCGTTTTTATTGGATTGTAAGGCGCGACTTACAAGTTTTTTTTAATCATTTCGTGTGGCTTATAATTAAGGGCGGTTTACATTTTTTATTTCTTTGCTTTATCGAAAGGTATAGATGACGCCCAGTCTTACCTTGGCTATGTTTTGTCAAACAAACTCTCTTCGCATTCTTTTCTCTTCAGCATCACTTGCACATCTGTGACAGGAGAGAGTATGATGAACAGAAAGCAGTTCTACGTAGTTGTGTTCGTATCATTGCCAGAGTTGCCAATTAAACGCGAAACGTGCTATTACGCGAAAGTATTACAGTGGCTTGTGTAACCTATGTTCCAAGTGCGGCTTACAACCAAGGCGGCTTACATCAATTTTTTAACACCATTTCGTGCGGCACACAACCAAGGGCGGCCAACAATCGAATAAACACGGTATACCAAGCAAGCAAGCTCCCGTTTCACAATGGGCTAAGCCCGAGTGGAGTCGTCACTGAGCGATCTAAGCCTGCAGGAACATTTAAGCGTCTTTTAGGTTTCTTGTGTTTGTTAACCCAGATGGAGTTCTTAAACCTTTAGCTGCACTTCTCAGTAACGGGATGCAAATAGTCAGTCTCCACTTACAGCCACATCTGGTGTTGTCAGGCTATCGCCGTCTCCCTCGTTTATTTAAGAAGTTCACCTCAGTTTTGTCATCGGGAGGTATCCTGGCGTAACATTATGGAGTTAGAGGTGAATCTGAATCAAGTTCACTTGACTGGCTTTTGCACTCGGCGAAGCATTTGGACAATAAAGATCCAATGCTCTTTTGGCTCCCTGCCGCCGTGGCTTACTTCGAACCAAGAGAAAGGAACTCTTTTGCTAATGTATTTTTCTGCGAATTTCTGGTTGTGCTTGACGAACTCATACGTCGTTGTATATATGTGGTCAAAATGGCCAGCCTTAAATCGCATTTTTTGAGAATGTTTCTGTGTTGAGCAGCGGCATATGCAGAAAATTTTCATGGGGTATTTTTATTCAGTGGCATGTGGTGGTCATTGGTATTTGGTGTGCGCTGATTGTGACGTCACAGTTTGACGTCATATTCAGGTTTCCAAACCAACATTTTCGCGAAATTGGTTGACACAATATGCATATTCTTCTATACGCACTCTTAATTTATGTGTCATTGCACTGAATATACACTCTCAGCGCTCCAGGTTACGATATCGGAGGAAAATAAACTCAACGCTGCGACACAGCAGCAGTTCATAATTGCGAAAATATCTGGCTGCGCGTGAAAACAGGGGATTGAAACACACTCATCTCTGCGTCAGAGCAATTTGCACCTGCAAAATCACGCTGCGCTAATATGAGCAATGTAGCATAAAAAGTGTGAGGCTGGACTAGCTTTCTGTGCTGGAATGTAGCATAGAAAGTGTGAGGCACACCCCGGTTAGCTAGATCGAATCTTGCTGAAATAGACAAGAATTGAGATTGCGCATAAAATACGCAAGAAAAAAATCGATATTTTGTTATGTGTAGAAGTTCAGGAAATTTTTAGTTTTCCTTTTTCCCTGCTGAGACGTCATCAAATGCCTGATTGCTTCTATGTTAACAAATGCTGTTTCTGAGCTCGTGCAACAGTTTACCATACTACAGAAACTGGTAATGTAACCAATGCGGTCAGCGCTTGCGCTGATCAGCCATAGCAGACAAAATAAAGACAATTGTTTCGGATAAAGTGAACTATCACGGAACGGAACACATCTTAACCGTGTGGATGCGTTGTGGACGAAAAGTCTGCAAAAAGTGGTGAGATGGTTTCTGGATGCAGAAGACAACCCAGATTCCCACCAAAACCTATTTATAACTTTTTGGCCTATTTACAATGTTCCTTGAACTTTGCATGCAAATTCATTCCGTGGTTTTTGCATTAAGTCGACAAATTAACAAGCAAAAGTATGCCAAAACAATTAATCTCTTTTGCGCAGGTAATAAAGTTTTTGTCAAATATCAAGCTCACTGGGGGGGGTTGACCCCAAACCTTTGGTTAAAATGTTTTATGCAACGAGTATAAAATTTTAACTAAACTTCAAATTCCTTCTTAGTGACTCATAGGGACCGGTTGCTGTGGAGTGTGGAGTAAGGGTTGGTGGTGGTACATGTTGCGTTACGGGAGCGAACCCAGAATGAAAAAGAGCAGGCTCTCAAACGCAGTGTATTTGTGATTGAGTTTCCAACTTAATAACTTTTCACCTGCTTTCAGTCCCGACGTTCACACGCACGAATGAAAACGTCACATGCTGACGTAAGGTTCTGCATGGATTACAGGCCGTTACTGAACCATACAGTTTTGGCTTGTAGTCAGGAGTTTGGATAAAAGCACTTAGGCTTGTTGCGACCTGGTAGGTTACGCTTCTGCGTAGTAACGCAGCAGTAGCGCGAAGGTGCTTAATTTGAGTTTAAAACGTACGCGCTGCTTGTAACTAGGCGATTAACTGGCCTTAGTGGGCGTTTTATTGTGCTCAGCTTGTGATAAGCAGTCGTGGATGACGAACGCTTCCTGCAACTACGGTGCCGTGTGTTTATTTCCGCGCGGCTCTTGCTAGGTGTGCCCGGATTTGCTTGCTACATTAAAAGCCTTCCATCTGGTGGACATCACGGAGCTTCCCTTCAAACCGAAAGTTTGCATGGTACTGTTAGCTACTTAAAGAAACGTTTCAGGTACGATGTGATAAGTCACGTGAGATTGAATGTAACGTATGTTATTGGCGAAGGTTTAATCGTGTTTGTAGAATAATGTGGCAAATAAGGTTTGGCAACCGGAGAAAATGTATCAGTAGCGTATCTGACACCCAAGCTAACAATCACAATTGCGATGTATCCTTATGAAAAGTTATTCACTCTTAGCAATGCAAATAATTTGTTTTGCGTTTTTGGCTCATTCTGTTGGTCACAGTTTTGCTGTTACAAAGGAATTTCTGATATTGCGACGATTGCATTGCAAAAAACTCACATCACAGGATTGCGTGCATGAACAGTGAAACAGGTGAAAAAATTGGAGGTAAATACCCTTGGGCTATTGCAAAATTATTTAAGGATTTCTCTTGAAAAACAATGCTCGCCGGCAGTAGGCTTAGAAGCAGCTCTATATTTCAGCACTTAAAACCTGTGTGGTAAGTCTGTTGTTTGCTGTTCAGTCTGAATAAAAGTGTAGCGTTGGTAGTTTTTTTCAAAAGCGTATTGACTAGCTCTGCCTCAGATGGTACAGAGTGCAGGGTTGAAGAATGTGTCGTCATGAAATGTTTTTCACAGTCACAAGCCGCGTGCTTTGTGAAGCGTTAAGAGTAAAAACGTTCATGCAGGACCGCCAAAGAGGAATTCTATAGTGACGAGCTTGTTAGCGGTCTGTTGCTTTCAACTGGTTGCAACTCAAGGGTTTTTGTGGTGTCCTAATCTTAGCTTTAGTGTTGGGCGTAATGGTCTGGTTTAGCAATTTTTTAGCACATCCCACGCATCAGCAATTTTCCAAATCACCAAGCTATGAATTACCTTTCGTGTTCCCGTCTTTTACATCGTTTTTTTTCACGTTTACCACGACTGTATGAAAATTCCGTGTTGATCAAGCACATTTCCACGTTGGTAAGACGCCGCCGGGCCTACTTAATCTAAGTTGTGCTGTGCAGAGCGTGGCACTCGCGTTGTTACGTATGCTTGTGCTGGGGACAAATCAATAAGTGACATTTTCGATGCATGCAAGCTGGACCTTGACTAACATGCATAGAATATGCGTCCTGTGCTGTAACCTTCTTCGCCGCCAGCTGCCGAGTTAGAACACAGCAGACAGACGTCAATCAACGAACAGGTGCATCTTCGCATGCTATTTGTTAGTTCGGAGAAGGCAGCTCAATCTTCATGTTTAGTCATACTTATTTCTTACCGCGTGGCTTCAAGGTGCGGCTTTGTTTGACTTGATAAGTCGTGCAGGGCACTCGCGGTCAGCGTTGAACGCTCCTGGGCATAAATCGGTAGAGAAGTCTTTCGATGTCAGACAGGAGAGTCGGCTCGTTATCATTTGATTTTTAGTGCTTCGATATAGGTTTCAGTAAAATGGTAAGTGCTTGTCGGTTTTTGCATTAAAAAGACAATAGTGAGCAAATTACTTTTGGCTTGAATATGAGTTTAGATCGCTGTTGTGGTAAGCCATGATTTCTGTTGAGAATTGGATCGCATTTGTAAGGTTATTGAAAAGTAAGCTGGAAAAATTTGACTCAAATGTAGCAGGGACGCCGGAACAGCGCTGGGGCAGGGGGGGCAGTGAAAGAGTTTAGGGCAATAGAAACCTATAAAAAATTCTCAAATAAATTGCGACTATGTATTAGTAAGAAAATGTGCCTTTCTGCTTGTTTTAATCTATATTTGCAGTTAGTGAAAGAAAAACAGCGAATATATAACTCAAAACCGCATTTTTGTGACGGGCACTGCGTATGAAAGGCTTTAACTGTAAGTTCCCTACACACCACAGACGTCTTTGACTATTCTTGCCGTTACAAACTTTGGAAAATTGCAATTTACATTTAGTAACGCTTCCCACGAAAAATCTGTTGGCCGAAATTTTGGTCGCAGGAATCCACCTTGAGATGAGAAGATCACAGTGTGAAAGGCTAGGTTTGATTATTTTGCGCTAAGTGGCAATAGGAGTAAAAAAACTTATGTTAATATGTAAAACTGTTTGGAGTGTGCGCAACACCGGTGCAGTGGCAACTGGTTTCGTGTTTGTGTAATTCTGTCGTTGCCGGAAGGCAGCCATTGCGTAGATATATTATTTACTCCTAGTTCTAAGAACGCGATTAGCTCTTTTTGTTTTATGCTTCTATAGCTGTAGTAGTAGCAGACCACGTTTTGAATCCGGTATTATCATCGATATGGAGGCGATCGCCGACCGGATTAACCTATTGAACCTTCCAATTAATTTCAGTCGTTTCCACTTTAATCTTTAATAATTTCAGTCCTTTCCACTTTAATCGAGTAGACTACTTAAACGGACTGTTTAACTGAAAAGAAATCAAATAGAAGCAATGTTTGTCTGACGTTCAAGTAAGCTTTTCCCCTGTAAACTTCATCTTGTGCCAGAAGTTGAGTGTCTTAAATGAATCCTGTGAGAGTTTTGGGCGAAACTTTTTAGGGGTCAGTTTTTTTTCGCTGTGTGTACTTGCATTTTTTAACAAGTTTTTCTCCTCACTACAAACAGTTTCTTTTCATTCGTATTTTGTAGAAATAAGGGTGCACATTGAAACGTGTGAATTTCGCTTGTTTGGTTTAAAGGCGTCATATCATTACTTCTCTGCACGATTTGATGCTGCTGTGCCGTTTGCATTACCTCAGGTGTACGGATTTCACCGCCCGTGTGTTCATCTTCGCTGTGTGTCAACTTACCATGTCACAGCGCTTTGTTTCGAGGTTTTGAAACGATTTCGTGAAATGTTGCAGGATCATTTGCTGAATTGCTCTTTATGATGAGTGAGACAGTTGATAATTTCCTTGATTATGTTTTCCCCAAGTAAAGGCAGCCTAGCATAATGTAACATAAAATTGCAAATCTGCAAGTTACATTATATGAAAATACTTTTTTTTAATAGGTGAGAAAAGTAGTACGGAGTTTATTTCTGAGCAATTTTTTAATGAAAATTGTTGAATAAATCGATACTTGCTTCTTGTCCCGTTATACGTAGTTTGTTTAGCATTTCATATCAATAAATGAGTTGCGTTTCTTATTCAGTCAAGAACTGTTCATTAAAGAAAACTCCGACACAGCCCGCGGTATTGGTTGTTGCTGGTGGCAAGTGTTGCCAGATTTCAGAAAGCTTTATAGCCAAATTTCACGTTAATGTATCCCAAAGAAGTCAAATCAAAAAGACGTATAGCAAAAAATCGCCACAAAGAACAACACAAACACCAAAATCTACCGAAAAGTACACATTGTCACAAAGTAGAGTATTGCACAGTGACAAAATTCACTTAACACAATCATGAATCATGTGATAGTTGCATAACTTTTTACAAATGTAATGATTATATTTGCAAATGTAATGACTACAGACACATGTAAGTATGCCTAAGCTGAAAATTCGTACATGTAGCCATAGCCTCTGCCATTTACAAAACTATTTGCAAATGCCAAACAGTTAGAATTGTATCATTTCACTGGAATTTTTAACAATTGAAAGGGAAGATGGCACAGGAATACACAAAACAACCATATTGAATGACCAGGAAAAATCATCCACGTAAAAGTCTTCAACGATGTTTCGCATACGCAAAGTACTTTGCGCCTTTGATCAATGTCCTACCTTTTTTATGCTTTTGCGTAGCTTGGCAAAAACAATGCCTTTACGCAACGCTATTGTATTATCTAGTTAGACAATCTTTCTCTTCAGCTGCATCTCTTTGGTTGAAATCCTCAATCCGAAACTCATGTCAGTATTCAAACTACACCTTCTCCGCAGTAGGAGAATCCATGCTTTCTAGCGCACGTTCACGTCACTTGACAAGGTAACAAAATACCGCATTTTCGCTGGGTTGAAGGGGTTGGAGCGCTCGATGCCGGTACCAAAGACCTCATGTATACAGTGATCGATGAAGTGTTGCGTTAGTGTGTCAAGTGCATCGTTGCAGCGTATTAAATTCCAAACACTGTTCAAAATCTTGAACTAAAATCCGCCAAATTTCCGCCCAAATATTTTAGAAACAGCCAAAAAACAGGCCATATGAACATTTCTACCCACCAAACAAATCGAAAAATGTAGCACATCTGGCAGCACTGCTGGTGGCCTCATCGGGAGTGTATGACTGTGCCTTGTTGCGCTTTCCGTGTATGAAAGACCTTGCATCCTACTGGGCCGCAGAATGACTCACTTGCTTTTGCTTGCCCACTGAGATGACTTCATTCCGTCTTTTTTTCATTTGTAACAAAGCCTGCGAGGTGGCGTTTCCGGGACGAGTGTGATGTGTTAAGCTGCCTGAACATTGCTTCTGTGATGCCCAATAACCACAGCTTATATGTTGCCTACATTGTGTGTGCAGCCGATCGGCTTAATTTGTGATGATGATTTGCTGGTGAGCTAGTGGATACCTGTTTGTCTACTGGCTTACGGCGTGAAGTATTTCTCTTATTGGCAACAGCCGCAACGTTCACAGTGACTGAGCAGGGTGAGAACGTGCCTTTTCGTTAAGTGGGCTGACTATTGTTGCGAACAGTGGAACACTGTTTCGGTACCTCGCACCTCGAAACCTGCGATTTCCACTCGGTTTACTACCTGTTTTGCTGTTTTGGCTTAATGATTTGATATACAGAAATACTTGCGTTCCATTTTTGCGTTGAATACAATTGTTATTTTTCTACTGTTGTATATTTTTTTCATGTTTTTAACTTATCATAGGTGCCAGAATGGAAAAAGGATTTGCTGAAGAGGCTGCACGCTAAAGCCGAAGCAGCAAGGTTGAAAATGGAAGAAGATACCGCGAATCAAGACAAGGCCGTTCTGAATGAGCATATAATGAGGGTACGCAACCACTTCGGTGCATCAAAAAATACCAGGAGCATAGTGCTGTTGCTCAAACAACGGTTGTAGCGTTTTTGGTCAATCCGTTGATAATGAGTCTTGCTCTTAAACAAGATTTGCACTGCTGCGCAGGGATGCTTGTCATTGCGTAACGGAACGCTGCCTGTCTATTCTTAGGTCAAAACAGAAACAATCAACTTGCGAATATCTTTATTTCTCAATTGAGAAATGTACGTAAGAAACGACTGATTCGGCCACTGGAATGCAAAGGTGTAGTGCCGTGAAGAGGTGGTGTTCTGCCTCTCCCTACAATCTAAAACAGAGGTCTTCAAACTACGGCCCGCAGGCCGAATGTGGCCGCGAAGCTATTTCATCCGACCGCAATGACATGTTGCCAATAATGAAAAAATAATATATTAATGAAACATTTGTTGATTTGGTAGATTGCAACATACCACGAAAAAATCACGTTACGTAAGATGCCCGGCCTTCGAACTGTTGCATAGTAGCTAATGTGGCTCTCTGGCAAAAAAGTTTGGAGACCCTGATCTTAAAGACAGAGTTGGTCGTGAGAACAACGCAACAAGCATCTGGCTGATTTTTTTTATTCTCGACAAGAGTTTTTTTGTTTGGTTGTTCACATAACGTTGGACATGTGCAAAACAAATGCTGCTTGCAACCGTCAGTGGTAATGACGCATTGCGGTATGCGTTAGCACCACCAGAAAAGCACTGGCGGGTTTTCCGTCAAGTCACCTTTGTCCGAGTACATTTTCATTGGCAATGATCATTGGAAAGTAATACGAATGATACATTTTATCGAATGTGGAACATCGAAAATACGAGTATTGAATATGTAAATATTTGATAACCTAGAACCAACTGACCTATAATATGATTTGTGACCGAAATCGAACCACGGCAGGGTCACTTTCTCTTTTCGACAGGACGAAACGGCAAGACCTGGTTGTGAACCTGCTGCACACCCGTACTCTGTTTAAATTATAACGTACTCGCTAGAAAAGTTAAATACCACAAGCTTGGTGAAGTTAAGAGCACCATTTTTCAATATCCACGTAGGCACCTGGAAGTTAGTCATGCACTTGCTGTCAGAGACCTGCGTACCACAGGGTTAAATGCACTTTTCTGCTGGTGGATTGGGGAAGAGGTTCAAACGCCTAAATGACTCTTGTCTGTCTCTGTATCTCAGTGTTTTAAAAAATAACTCCGCTGTAATTTAGTATACCGTGTCTTCTCCACAGCAAGCTTGACTTAACCTTGTAACACATACGATTTGTTGAAAAAATGAACGAAACAAGGTTCAGTTCCAGATTTCTTTTCGGTGTATAAAATATCCTTGGTTTCTTGGCTCAGTTTTCAAAACAACCAACCGAACCCTGCTGATTAAATTTCGTCGCGACGTAATGGCAAAACCGTTCCCTCGGGGACTGGTCTGTGCCTTCTATGAAGTGACGCGTCCCTGAATTTCCGAAATTGTCGACATCGCTAAGTCGAAACCATTTGAGGTACGACATGAACATACGGTATCCTGAGGTCTTCTTTGAGCAAGTTTGGAAAGAGTCCCCTGCGTGACCGTGTTTTTGGACCACGCGGTACTTTGCTGCTGTTTTTAATCAGGAACAAGATAAAATATTGTTGTGTGTTTATCAGCTGTCAGTCTTACAATTAAAAGTCGATCCTGCATTCCGCAGGTTTCAGACAACATCTTCGTGAGGCAGGAGAGCACCAAAAAGCTGACGATGGGCCACCAAGCGCCCTTAAAATCTCCCCTGGTTGAGGACAACTTGCTTGACGGCTATCGCGTGACCAGGAGCAACAACGTAGTCATTATTGAAAAAGACGAGATTTCCGACGAGGTGAAGCTACGAAAAAATGTGTGGCAGAAAAAGAAGTTGATTGGCGATACTGGGTTTGGAGTTTTTGTATGTGGTGGATTGAATTGAGTTGTTCGTGAAAACAAGAGAGCTCTCTCTGGTATTTTGCGAAGGAGGTTGCCGTAACTGCTTTGATGCGCTTTCATATGCAAACATCAAAGGCGTGCGCTATGATGTCATAAGGTAACCGACTTGAGCGATACGGTTTAACGCAATGGGAAGGTAAAGATGTCGCATAGAACATCATAGTTTCTTGGTGCTGCGAGTGGTTTTAAAACTCTTCAACGAAAAGTTGCTAAAGCTTCAGTTTACCATCTGTTTGCAGATTATTTGCTGTATTCGCACCTGTAGTGCTGAGTATAAAGTCAAAAGGTAGCGTTGTACGACTTTTTTATATTGCAGCATTAACCTATTCTTTGAAAGAAGAATGAGACAATTAGCATGTGCTACGGCGATTTTCAAAAATTTAAGCATGGTGTTTCACTTCTCGCCCAATATTATTTCCTACAGTGTGGTATTTTTAATTTATTAGCGACATGTCGACAAGGCTTGTTTGTCGAAGGCTTGTTAAGCCAAGCGGAGTCGACTCCTACCTTAGTTTCGGTTCGCGCATGATTGATGATGTGAGATCTATACACAGGAGGCGCATTATATGAACATGAGTGGGTTTTGTTGGATGGAGATGTTGTGTGGGTGCATTTGAGGTGGACGCAGCCTTCCCACTTCTTGGCAATTGGGGAAATGTGGAATTTCAGCAATCTTTGCGGAATATGTGGGACTTTGAGAAGTCTAGTGATTTTTTAGGGAAATTGTATTTTTGGGGATAAAACTCGGAAAATCTGTGGTCACGCGTTTCCATCTCATCAGAAAATCAGGTTGTGATTTCTCAGTTCCAGGAAAACGAAGTAGTGTACAGTTACAGCAAAGATGCGTATTTTTTCCATATTAGAAAAGCATTACCTGTACGTTACCATCATCAGTAAAGTGTGCCAAACGTAGACCCTGATCATGCTTGAGTGAAAATTAGAGCTAATGGTACTTCACCTTTGGGAAATTTATGTTATACTGTGCTGTTAAAGATAGTGCTTGGTATGTTTTGGTTTTACGTAATCAAAACGTGGTTTAATATGATCATTGCTTCAGACAAATTCAATAGCAAATCTATCACATAATTTACAGACAGTGGTTCTTGAGGTGTGACTTAGTTATACTTTTATGATTGTTTTGTTCTATGTTTTATGTCCCTAAGTTATTATACAGTAAATGTGTAATGTAGCACACTAAGCTGCTTGCTGAAAGGCCGTTGAAAGTACTGAAAGGTATTTGAAAGTAATATACTTAGTGCAAAATCTATGGAATTTTGGTAAAATTTTGGGAATTCTAGTCAACATTTGCGGGAACCCTGGGTGGATGTGCGCAAAATGAAACTCCTGACACAGATCAGCTATTTAAGCGCACTTGACTTTGCCGTGCAAGCTCATGTGTCGCCCGCTGATGACCCTGATTTTCACTAGTTGTTAAAATATCTACTTTGCTTTGATTGTAGTTTTTGAACGGGATGTTAAAAGCGCAAACAAAGCATGTTAGGTTATCGTTAATAGTCATAAACCGTTTGTGGTGGCAGTTGCAAACAGCAGATTCTTAGCAAGGGTGAAACTGTTTTCTGAAAGGTCTGCTGCATTGNTCCAAAAATGCTTTTATGAAATATTTTGAAGGTTTGTAGCTTGCACGGCGGTTTATTGTCAAAATAATTTTGTGACTGAAATCTTCTGAAAAGTCAGGCTGACCTCTTCCAACTGTCCTCCATGATGAATTGCATTTTAAAGTATCATCTTTGGCGAACATTTGAACATCAGAAAGTGCCATGTGTTTTTTTGCTTTGCTCAGAGCGTTAAGGGCAAACCAGACGAAGTCGACGTGGAAATGCCCGTGAGCGGTACAGTCAGTCGATTGAAAGATAAATTTGTCGAACACCGCTCTGATTACCGAAGGAACGAAAACGGATATCGGCGCTCGAAAAGTTCTGACAACGTTTTCGACCAAGGTAAAATTTCGCCGTTATCTGTTGAAAAGCCAAGCCGAAGTGAGCGCGATAAGAAAGCACAGCGTAAGAGACGTTCTCAATATTTTGAAAGTCTTTCAATCAGTATCTGTGCAATAGTTACTGATGTTTAAGTTTGTGCGTTTTTGCCAATATTCTTGCATTTTTGCGCTATTTCGTTGAGGCAGCAACTGGCGGCAAGCGGAAGAGATTTTTGTTTGAGCGATGGAGAAAAAGGTTTCGTTCACTCAGCGCCGCTGCGTATCACCGGCTGGTCGTCTTGTTTTTCCACATCCTGTCGTTTGTCGTTTTCCTTTTGCTTATTGGCAGCTGGCTTGAGCCACAGTCCCTCGCGCTTGTCAAAAAGATTTGAGCTCGCTTTCCTTAGTATAGAGGTAAAATTTCGTTACTGGAACAAAATCACAAGTGATTGAGGTAGAAAACCGCATGCGATTGAAAAAATCCTAGCAGTCCCCAATAAAAACTGTAACGACAGCACTGCCGATGACACTGGCAGAGAAACTTTGCACGTATTTTTTAAACCATAATTTAAATTTAGCCTGCGTCCTGGGTCTCCCGTGTATATACGCTCATCAGGTACTAATAATGTCTGCAAAATTAACTAATCGTCCACACAACAGAAAANGTTGAAAAGCATAAGTGCGCAAAAAGAGACAATTCTTTGCCAAAAAGATCCACCTNTTATTTCACTCTGTGTATGAAGCACTTTGTATTTTCGGTAAAAGCGCGTGATAAACTCGCTAGGTATAGCAGTGATTTTAAAAAGATAAGTGAAAAGCTTGTGATTTCTGTATTTTCTGAGATTGCTTGGCTTTCCACAGTGGTGCTCCACTCGCTGGCTATAGGAGTTTTGGCATTTTGCTGGTTCGGAGAAAGCTGTTGCGGTAAATTGCTCGAAGCTTATCAGCAGAGCTTCTGAAAACATGTTTCATAGAATCAGGATTTGAATTTGGAGTGCGACCTAGGTTTCGCAACGGCGTTGAGCGTTTCTCGATATTCTGCAAAATTATTACTCCATAAATAGAATACCTGAACTACTCTTCGCTGAACAAAGCAGCTACTGTTCGGGAATTTTTTTTAAACGGCTTTGCAAAGCGAGCTTCATACGCTAATGATTGCTGTCGGTGAAATTTCATAAAATGCACGCCCTTGACTTACCTTCTGAAGGTGCAGTTTGCCTAAAGTGGCCAGTGTGTTTGCTTGTTAAGGATTTTCCCTGGAAATGACTTCACATAAAATGCTTATTCGGAAGTTTTTGCTACAGTTTAGGATGCGTTCATTTCAAGTTAACGTAGTACAGCTGGAAGTGATTAACCCCAGCCATTAGCTTCTGCATATTTTTCACCCTCGGTAACTTCTTTCTAATTGTGCCAACACTGAAGCGATGACTGACGAACTGCATGTTTCTCACTATGCCTTTTGTTATTTTGGATCGTCCAGAATACAGTATTTGTAGGTGATCCCATGGTATTGAAATTACTAAGAAATGTTTCTTTGCATAACCTCAGTTAGTTTTCTTTTAAATCTCCCACTCAAGCCAAGGTCTTCCAATGGCACTTCACGAATTCCACGGTCAAAAATATCTCAGGGCATCATTCGAATTGTTGGCCGAAATTCCGGGGGCATTGCCAGTAGGGCACGGTATTCCAGGTAGTTGCTGTTAGTGCCCTCTTCGGCAAACAATGTATACTGGCCTTTTCTTGGTCGTTCGCTGGTATTTGTTTTTGCCCCCCTACGACCAAAACTTGACTACGCTTCGTTATATGAGATGTACGCAGCATTAGTCGATAGATCAAGATTTTCTCAGCCTCTTTTTATCGACTTATACCTTTGAAAGACTATGGTCAGCAACGATACAGAAGTGTTGACTGTTGACCGAACAAAAGCATGGGTCAATTGAATTTTAATGTGGAATGAGAGCTTGCGGCTTGTTAAGATATTTCTGAATTCAGCAGACTGCTGTCGGTATGCCATTGTTTTGCGGAGCGTGAAAGAGTTTTATTTGGTCGGCACTTCGAAAATGTCTGGTTCAGTGCTTAGAAATGCAAATATTAAACACCTGTTTGAAGTCGAACAATGTTACTTTTTAATACATATTGACTGAGTTCGGACGCGTTTTCCAGCAGGAGATTTGCGTCGACTATGATGACGTTGAGCTATTGCGTAACAGAGTCGATATGCAGGCTTCAGGCTGGTATACGAAAGATCACGTTATGTGTAACTTCCTGGTTGAAAGACTTCAATTAACAATAAGTTGCTGGTGTACTTGAGTAGCAAGGCCGCTTTATTTAACTGAAAATGTTAAAATGTAATTTTTACAAGACTTCATTAATCGCGAAACGATATTTGCAAACGCTAAAAATTGCAATGAGCTTCACGAGAATTCTAATTGCTATAATCTTGTCCACTCTAACACCGAAGATAACGAACACTCTTAACTGTATTTGCTTTTCCGCTCCTATTGTGGAGAAGTTGCTATCGAACAGCGCTGTTAAGTTATTTTTTTCGTGGAAGAAGCTTTTTTGACCCTGTCACCAATGAAATCGTGTTTTTTCCTGAGGCGAAGCTCGTAATGATCTCCAACGAATTCGGTGTGTATGACACCATAAAGTTGTGCACGTCTTTAAAGCGAGCGTTCATTCGTAAAGTGTTTTAATTTATATTGCCCAATCCGAGTGGCGTGGTTTTGCGCGGTGATTAACTACTTTCGTTTTTCGTCGTCTGGTCCGAGTTCCTTCGTGGCGGTGACTGTCAATATCTTTTTTGATGTCAATTGAAAACAGGTCGCTAGTGTATAGTTGAAACCTTGTAAATTTATAAACGCAAGCTTTTTCTTGTGTTATAAATTTTACAAGCATTTTGTTAATAATTCTTTCAGCCTTATCAACGTTCAATCAAACGTTTCCAATAGGGTTTTGTAAATCCCGGTTTTAAAGGTTAAGAGTTCAAAGGTAACGCTAACGTTGCACCTGCCTACGGTCAGCCATCGAATAGGATTAGTAAAAATTGTATGCAAGCATGCTGAAGAGGAATAACCTCTCTTTAAGACAAGTCGGAAATGTTCCTCGCTTCCTAGCGTGTAGAAAATAACAGTGCAATTGTGTTTTAACGTGAACAATATTTAACGTTTGTTAATTTTGGCAACAAAATACAATTTTAATACTGCAGTGGTGAAGATATAATAACCGACGCTTGCTTATCCGGTCTTGTTTTATAAGCAGTCGTTTTCCCCGATTGTGAGTTTTCGTATGTGTTCGCAAAGCCATCCAAAGTGGTAAACTTATTAATAATTAACTTGCATATGACTTAAAGTTCTTTGAAATGCCGCTCTGCTGTGTGAAAATCTGGAATGTAAAAATTGGATGTTTGTTTTACCGAAAAAATATTTATAAATGTACTTTTAACGCGAATTGTACAATCTTAACTCCTTCCTAGTTGCGGGAGAGTCCATTGCGAACACACCTCCAAGCGTTGCAACAGACCAGGTGCTACACGATCCACCGTATCCCCGGACTTACTCTCTACCCGGCAAACCTGCACCAAGTCAACAGTCCGGCACACGTAAAAGAAAAGACGATCACGGGTCGATCAATTTTTTTACTCCCAAGTCCTTTACTAGCAAACCGGAAGAGTCAAATGCTAAAGTAACGTCGCCCACAAGGAAGGTAACTCCTCCTTCATTCCACCCCAGAAAACATCCTGTTTCCGAGGCGAACATCGCTGCGTCCAAGTTCGTCAAAAGCAAGCCGAACGATTCGCGCGGTAAAGTGACGGCGCCGACAAGAAAGGTGAAGCCGCCTGTTCTGTCCTCTGAAGGGTTTACGTCGTCGGATACCAACACATCAACGTTCAACCACCCCCCCGTGCAAACATCCACTCCACCACCCAAACAACCGAACGAGCCCAGCGCGAAACCTTCTCCGCCAGAAAAACCAAACGCGGCGAAAGCGGTGGCGATCGAACAGACTGCGGCTAAGCCAGAGGTGATCGCCATACCGAACACCTATCACGGATACATCAGCAAAGCAAAGGACGTTCTGTCGCCGGTGGAAAAATCCCCACCTGATGCTCGATTCGCATCCGTACCTCCTGAGCCTCGTCAGCGGCAGCATGCGCCCGACCACGTCGTGAAGCGTGTTGCGCCGGTTGTGTCGTTGGAAAAAGTAAAGGAAAGTTCCGCTGTGCCGCCTAAGCCTGTGAAAGAGACCGCTCGGCGACAACCCGCTTCTGTAAAAGTGGACGCCAGTCGCGGCGTCAAGGATCGAACCAAAGCTTCTGCAGAAACTTCCAACGGCGCATTTCAAGTTGTCGACTTGGGGAAGACATCCATGGACCCATCCTTGCTCAAAAGCAAGGGCGCCATTGCTGCGAACGAAATCATGAAGGAATCCAAGACGATCAAGATCATTCCGAAAGCTCGAAACGGTCCGAAGAATGTTGCACCGAGCGTTGCTACGTCTAAGCCCGTTGCTAAGCAGGATTCCGCGAAAACCTTGTCTGAGGCCGCTGGAAAGGAGAAGTCCTACGTATCTGATCGTTCAGTGGATTCGAAGAGCACTGTTTCATCTGGGATCCTTGCGAACGCAGCCAACGAGGTCGTCAAGTTGAGCGTGAACGAGTCTGCTTCGCCTCCCGTTGCAAATCGCTCCGCACCAAACCAGCAGAAGAAAATGAACGGAGTGCTGCCTGTGTCATCGGTTGATGATGTCATCGTTAAGAGAAGTGCGGCGTCAAGGCCTAGCGAGAAAATCGAAAGACGTGAACCAAAAACCGATAAAGCAAAACCTTCCCACACCGCACCTTCTTTGAACGGAATAAATGCTGACTCGAAACCGAACGATCGTGTTAAATCCCCAATTTCGAAGTCTGCGCCGAAGAGTGATGTTGTAAACAAAACAACCCCCCTTGTTGTAAACAAAACAACCCCCCCTGTCGTAAACAAAACAACCCCCCCTGTCGTAAACAAAACAACCCCCCCTGTCGTAAACAAAACAACCCCTCCTG
>JGI24159J19872_10003932_pt1 | contig 18811 bp, 5 predicted proteins | sample Ectturendosymbi4_FD_19872 | JGI IMG/M metagenome (IMG submission 19872) | reverse complement strand
TAACTCCCGAGTGCATGAGTCGCCACTGGGAGTTTAATCTGTCATTACATACGAGGGAGTTTGATCTGTCACACTTGCCTAATCCGCTAGACGTGAATAGAATAAAGTAAAAGTTGTGCACGTGTTTGTTACGGTGTGCGGCAATGCAGTCACGAGCCCCGCAGCGTAATACGATCTGTGGTATGTGCTAGCTGCTCTCAGACGCTGCTCATTGCAATTGTTGGTTTATTACGCAACACGATGGTCTGCTTACAAAAAAATCGTAACTAGCAATTATATAAATAGCACCGCTTGCCACTTAANATTGGTACAAGATGAGAAAGCACAACCAGATTCATACGTTAGGCGCACCATATTATAAGGCGCACTTTCGATTTTTGAGAAAATGAATGGATTTTAAGTGCGCTTTATGGTTCGAAATATACGGTAATACCCTGAAGGATACAGGTTCAGCATTTTTTCTTTTGTGACAAAACCCATACATGGAAGAGCGATGCAGGCATCGCTCCTCCATTTGTGATTTTAACAATACAAGCCTTTTTCTCTTGAATAACTTTCTTTGCAACTGTACACTGCTAAACCTCGACCATACTCCCAGAAAAGTGGGCTGCTATGTTGCACTCAGCATCTGACTTACTGATATCCTTACTCTCACTTGATTCACTGAAGTATTTCCTTTGATAGTTATAGTGCTTTTTTTACAACTACCTTTCTCTACTAAGTTTTTCTTAAAAAAATTGCACAAGTCAATTTTCATTGAAGATCAACAAGTTTCCGCAATATCTTTCAAAAGTATAAGATAACAGCCTAAAATCTGAACTGAAAAAGTGCAAAGTTAAAATTAACATAGATATTATGCACTTCCCCCTACCCTAAGTTCTCGCTTAGCTGCAGCAAACTGTTTGAAAAGTAATTTGGAAAATATTGGCATGTGTCTCACTACGAAACAATAATCACTGCAAAGAAAAGCATGGTTGGTACAATAGCTTACAAAAAATAAAGCTACTGCAATGGTTCCCAAACATTTCTTACCTGCATGATCCCGAGTTTTGCATTTAAAGAAGAATACATGGTCATCTAACCAACATTACAAACAGGTGGGAAAAGACAGACAATACACCTGCCGATAGATACGTTTTTAAAATCTGTAAAAAGTTAACACACTGTGGTGGAGCAAAGAACATATGTGGGACAATGTGACTGTTTTTGAAGAGCAGACATCTGGCACACACCATGATGTTGGTACACCACCAGAAAATTCTAGTACACCCTAGGGAGTATGATACATCCAGTTGACAAGCACTGCTCTAGCAATCCAATCTAGGGGCCTGGACACCTGCTCCACTCAGCACTCACCCGTCCATCAAGTACAGAATCTACACTTGTTATGCATGGCACCTCAAATTGAGACACCATTTGTACCCGCTGCATAATAACTAATCAGTTCATCTGACAACATATGTGCAGCGTACTGGGCAGATCACCAATGGTATGCGGAATAGGCAGACAACCCCACAAGACTCTGCATTTTCATCCCCAACACCGGCACCCACTTCCCTGGAGTGACCCTCTCAAGAAGAACCTGGATTCGGCTTAATCGCCTATGCATTGGTATTGGGCAATTCCGCTCCTGCTTGTACAACTGGAGTATGGCCTTCTCTGGTGCAGAAGAACAAAATGTCGATCATATTGTCCTCCAATGTCCAATCGACTGACCTCCTCATGGACTGCACGACCTGACAGTTCTGGATGATGCGACAATCAAACGGCTGCTCAACACATGCCCCGAGATCTAGTGCAGCCAAGCAATGGTTAGAAGAACCGGATCAAAAAAAGAATTATTTGGCCCAATAGCGATGTGTTATTTCAGAGATTGTGACATTTTCTTCAGAATTTTTGTTATCTGCTAAAATATTATTAGAGATCACGCATCAAACGTTTTGCTCATATGCAGTTGCACATGTCTTCTCAAAAGCCACAAAATTTGATTTTATCCTGCAATTATTTTGACCAATGCAAAAAGGCACTTTTTCTTTTATCATCTTTAATTTTTCAGTTAAAAACGGAAACTATTATGGTGCCTCAATGAAGGAAAGGGGCAGGAATGCAAAACATTTAATTCATTGACTTGGTCAAAATGACATTTCAGATGTGCAACGCTCCCTCTAAACCCAAGGTATGAAGAGTTTTCTCATCTCTACGATCTTTTAAAGTGCAAGTGTATTTACAACCCAGGGTGAGTCACCTCTGGACACAGAAGGGTATAACCTTGCAAAACTTCAAGTGAATAGATACCTTGCAAAACTTTAGGTCTCCTGCAAAGAAGTGGAAGGATATCACAAAAATCTGATAGACAGTAAATCAAAACAGCTTCATTTTGACATGGTGTAAAATAAACGTGATCTCAAATGAAGAAGTCTCAGGTAAATGTGGTCTCAAATGAAAAGTTTCAAATGAATGTGGTTTCAAACAAACAGGTCTCAAAAGAATGTTGTCTCAAATGAATTGGTCTAAAATGAATGTTGTCTCAAGTGTCGTGGTCTCACTAATAATGGAGAATTTTTAGGTGACACGATATGTTAGTGCACTGGCAGTGAACATGTTAAATAATTCCCTGGTTAGATAATTAATTATTTTGCTGTTTTTAGACCATAACCTTTGAACCAGAAATGCTACAAAGTCACACTAATGATTGAGCCAAGTGACACAAGTTGTTATGACAACTTGTTTCCTACAGCAATTGCTTCCTACATCTACGTTTTAAAAGGAACACAGTGCAACATGACCTTGCATTATATACAACCTCCGTCTTAAACTGGGGGTGCACCCACTTGGGGGGCATGAGTATGGCAGCAGCATTTTGTTGAGCTAAGCATTATAAAGGCAAATAAATTGTTCAAATTTGTGTGTTTGATTGTGAGGTTAGGTGAGGCATGAGTATCACTGACTAACACCAAAGGAAACGTGACTGAAGTTCAAGAACCTTTGGTATATATATAACATGACCTTGCATTGTATAATTTTAAAAACCATATCATATTTTTCGGGCACTAAAGGTGATATGTCAAGTTACACATCAAACTCATAAGGAATAAACATATCCAAAATTATATAGGGGTATACAATAATGCAACAATAAATGAAGAAAACTTTAGCAAGGTAAAAAGCTAGGATGCATACCTTAGTACATGGAAGTCATCTAATGCCTTCCAAGTAAAATAAAATTTGTTATTGTCAAAAATGCAACTTCATTAGTTAGCACTGTCTTCTAATTCTTAACGCATTATGAAAAGTTCAGCAACTCAAAATATAGCAAAATTTTAAACAAGATGCTTATGAATTAAACAAAGTTCACCTACTTTCAACCACTCTTTTTATATCCCAATGTGTTACTTCTATATTATCATCGATCTTGCTCACAACAATTAGATCATCATCTGAATCTGTATCGAACTTAGAGTCAGTTAGTGAACAGTCTTTGTTGTGTGATGCATTCTGCAGACTGTCTCGAAGAAATTTAAATGTTTGCATAAATTTTGACTCCATTGTAGATGTCTTTGCTGATTTGTTGTTGGTCCAAAGTTCCCTCATATTTTCACTATTTTTTGACATTAAAACTTCATTTATTTTAAAACCTGCTTTGTCTTCACTTTTGGGAGTTTCTTGCTTTTTCAAAAGATTGTTTTTAATTAAAGCACCATTTGCTTGTGAAGAAGCAGGCAGCATTGGTACCTGATTAGTTGCAACTTTTTCAACATCACCAAAGGCAGAAGATATACGAGTCACATTTGTTTTTGTTACTTGCACATCATCATCTCCGAATACTATTATTGCATCTTCAGACACAAAATCACTTGCTGTCTTCATACTTCCAGAAGTTGACATGGGTACATTTTGCACTTTTTCTTTGTTTGGAGATAAATTGACAAATCTTCGGCTACGATACTTTTTCTGTACAGTTTTATTTGAGGATGCAGGTTTTGAAACACTAGAACCAAAGTGATGCTGTTGCAATACACCATTATTTACAGGGTTATCTTGAAAGGAATGCAAAGCTCGTCTTCCACAAATTTGTGAACAGAAACTTCTTCTGCTTGGACTGATATCATGACATGGGCTTGGGAGATTATCATCCATTAATACCGACTTCAAAAACATCTATTGCATGGAGTATCAAACAAAGCCCTAACAAATTCATGTAGACTAGTAGTACCAACACAAAAATTTATCTTTACAGTAGTACTGCAACAATTTTGACGAAAAAAACAGTCAACTAATTTCTTGAAATCTTTAGAAAAAAATGAAATTTTTGAAATTATTTGAAATCTTTAGAAAAAAATGACATATAAAAGCAATGTTTGCTGTAAGCTTTTAACACTTGGTCCCTCATGGTTTTCCTTTAATCCACATTTTTGTAGAACTTTGCAACACCATAACTCCCCAGCTGATTAAGCTAGAGAGCTGTTCAAACCTTTTACAGATTTGAAAAGTCTTCTAGTTTAGATTGAAAAATATTTTTTCGTTTTGGGTTTTCTGTGGGTAACGTCATAATGTGGGCATGTTTTCATTTTTTTGGCCAATTTTACCCGGTCCTCGGCGCCAACCCAACAAGCGACTCTTTGTCTAAGTTTTGTGGAATCTAGACTATCATCCAAAACTTTAAAGCTTTTGATTGGCTTGCCAGCATATCTGGAGCCAAAATTATGGCTCCAAAACCAAAAATCACGCAAATTTGAAGTCTCACAAAAAGTACCCCTTGGCATATTTGGCTAAAGGCCATAACTCGCCAGCCAGAGAGCTGTTCAAACCAGCAGTGGTGTATGGATATAGAAATTTTGCAATCGGATTAGATCTGTAATTTTTTCATAAACTCCATATCCAATCCATATCTGAAAATTAAATTTATGGACTCCGATATCCAAACCAAGTCCGAAACTGCCACTCAGTTGCTCATGAGCCAAAATATTTGGTAGTGTCCATTTTGCCTCAAGAGGCGAAAGTTGGGANTATTTTGCNTTTAGTATGACATGATTGGTTGAAGTGTTCATGTGCCTAGTATGATATGCACAAGAACGCATGGATTAGGGTTTAGGATTAGAGTTAGGATTTAGGTTAGTCTTCAGTTCACACAAACAAACAAGAAGCCACTAACATAACTTGTCAGCACTGAAACCATGACAACACTCATCCATTGGAGTAAGATGTTACAGATGTCATTATCAACTATCAAGTGAGAAGGTCATGCGTTTTGAACTTCACTTGTCAAGACCGTGCATTTCAAACAATAGTGTTTGTCTAAAGGTAAAAGAGCTCCAGCAGTGCTGTTGTTTCATGAGGTAAAATAGACACTGCCATCATACTTTGTCTTGCCATGGCTACAACTGCCTACCAAAATCAGTTTATGAGAGATCTTGACAAGAAGTGCACAATTTTTTTCAATTTGGTAGCACAACTTATAGTTGTGCACAATTCTCATATGCTCTCTAATGGAGTGTTTATATCAAATGATATTGATAGTCTACAACTAACTTACATTTCAAAATTTGTGTACCTGCTGGTCTCCATGTTGATTTTAAACGCCAATAGCTATTGTAAGTTAATTTAACCATGACAGAATCATCACGATAATTTTATGTCCAATGAAATCATTTCTGAAAGCAGTGCAATGAATGTTCACTTCAATCCCTTTTTCATTTGAAACTCTTACTCTTTCCAAACCGAACTTCCAGCACTCCTACAACTACTTAGGCTTAGGGAATACACAACCTTCACTTGCCATTTTTTGTTAAATCCAACACTTCACAAGTTTTCATTCTCAGTTCAGGTGTATTTCAACGTACAACAGCATGGTCACAATGTCAATACGTTTTCACCATGCTTATTACTCTTAGGCTACTTAGTTGTGAGGTAAAGAATTAGAAAGCCACTGTTTGAGTTAGACACAAGAGAGCTCTGCCGTTGATTGAGACAGAAACTAGTATATCCTACTTAGTTCAACGCCAAAAAATATTTGTAAGGCCTTGATGCACCAACATTTTACTATGAGCTGCTAATAAATGTATTTCAAAAATAAACCTGTCTCATCTGAATAACGACGGGAATCAATCATGCTATCTTTAAATCTTCTACAATGAACAATCTATATCGTATGTTGAGAATTGAGACGTCCTCATTCTGAAGGTTAGGATCAGTGTTGCCACCTCGGTTTCCCTAAAATAAACTAGGTGAGCCTGAAAAAAAGACCAGAAAAAACCAAAGTGAAACAGAAATAAACACACAAAAAACAAAGCACATATGATAATGATGAAAGTATGCAAACTGGGATCTTATTCTATAAAAGCAGTCACAAGTCACGCTAGCGCGACCGCTACATATAAGCAAAGTCGGCCAAAGCAAGGAGAAGGGAAAGACCAAGCAAGCGACACTTATAAGTGACTTCCACATGGAAGTAAGAGCTCTCTTTGGCCGATTCATCTGGCGTTAACATTGTTGACGTCACAATCCCCATCCTTCCCGAGGTTCGAGGATCAATCCCACACTGAAGGTGTGCGAACACAACCGGGTCGCACACGCTTCATGATCTACAATAACAATAACACAACTTTCAGCAATATTGGTTCCATTGCATACCAAACTAGTGCCAATAAAACTCCATATTGTCACTGCATCTGGTAGATCTGGAATCATAATCATAACATGCTTTATAATATTGTCTCTTTTCAATCGAGTTCTGATATTCCAAATTGCATTTACCAGTTCAGCACACAGAACTGTTGTTCTCTTGTTCAATTTTAATTTTGCAACATTTATCTGGTCAAATATTCGTTCCATTTCTGCATTAGAGTGTGGTATCAGCTACATAATATGCGTTGAGCAAAACCAGACAGTTTTTCGTATGGGATTTTTCCGATGGCATCTCATTCTCCATGCAAGCATACTTCAGACCAATATCTTACTATGTCAGTAACGTTTTGCCAAAGGACAATTATCAAATTCTGCCACTGGTATTCAGTTTTCCCAATGACTTCACTTTCCCAAAATTATTCAAAAACTAAACTGAAGGTTCTATAATGTATCTAAATTGAAGGTTCTATAATGTTTCATCAGGCATCGGAAACAGACATCAGTTACATTTCCTTCATTATACTTGAATGAGTTGGTACCCTGTACCAACTTTCTTTAGTAGGCACAAGGTGAAATTGAGGCATCCTTTGGATTTCTCATGGATTCCTCGTCTGACTCAGAACAAACCATATCTCTTATCAAGGTTTCAGTTTCATAACCTAAATAGGTCTTGAATTCAAAATATCAACAACATCACATGTCAACGGTTGCAGAATACTTGTTCTTGTTCACCAGGGTCGTCGTCAGCGGGGGGCAGTGGTGCCTTGCCCCCCCCCATTTGAAAATGGTGCCCCCCCATTTCACGTTTAGCCCCTCGATTGCTACATACATCCAATACTGTATTTTAAAAATGTGCCACTCTTTCTGGTTTTTGGCCCCTCCTTCTGGTTTTTGGTCTCCCTTGCTGCTAAATTCTGGCGACGGGCCTGTTGTTCACACAACGGAATGTTGGAACAGACTTGCTGAAAACAAAAGACTCTTCATAGCTAGCTTAGATTTTCTTTAAAACGCCGAAACCAGACATACATCATTGCAGGGAATACAGCTGATACCTGGGGTAAGACATCTTTAAAAAACTAAAAACAAACCAAAAAAAAAAAAAACTAAAAAATAAACTATAAACCAAGTTGTAAAAAAATAAACCAAACGATTGCAAAATAAACCAGATTTGGTTTTAAAAAGACTAAAATGGCAACACTGATTAGGATCCCGAGCTGCGTAAGTAGTTTCTGGTATCTGACCATTGACTGCAAATGTTTGTAAACCAGATTCTCTGTGTGAAGAAAGTGTGCAATGCACCTAGATAACTTTGCTGTTTCTTGTAAAAAATTGAAGTTTATGATCGTGCTACTTTTACTCTGCATTATTGTGGGGGAACTTTTAGGAAAATTTAACAGTTGCTAGCCTAAACCTTTGGTTCTTTTTACAGGAAAAGTTTGTCTAAAATGCTAGCTGTTCTAGTAGTCTAGGGTTTGTTCCACAGACATATAATTGATGCATTGATACAGGAGTTTGTCACTTAAAAATTTAGTTCCAATATTATTTCCTGTGGTATGTCTTTTTATCATTTGTTCCCTTTTGCATCATCATGGTTTATGATAAGTACAACATGGCTGATCCCAGCTGTATCTGGTCATAGGAATTATGATGTGCATCCCACAAAAGATACCAAACATCAATTTGTGTGTGATGATGGAATGGTAAGACATGTGTTGTTTGCATTGCATATTATATAAGAATGTGTGAATTTACCCTGAAATGATAGTGGCAATACGGGTTACCTATAAAAGGCGGAGCTCCGTAAATGCTTAAAATAGTGGAGCTTGGTTGCGGAGGTTTGATGACGTAACCGGAGTTGTTAAAACCGATATTTTTTGTTAAGCAATGAGAAGTAAACGATAGCAAAAATTTTTTTGCAAAAGGTGATGTTACACTATGGTAAAAAAAGTGTTTTGAAGTTTTATAATTTTTGCTTTCTAAGTTTCACAACGGTTCGGGGAAAAAAATAGGTTTCAACAGTTGTGAATGTATCAAATTTTTAAACATCACAAACTTCCATGCATTCCATGTTTGGGGGAAATGCATATTTGAGTTGCAATTACACATCATTTTTCCTTCACTTTTTTTCCTTTTTTGATTTTGCAATGCAACTTTTTTTTATTCCGGTTACAATACGGTCATCAAACCTCTGCAACCAAGCTCCACTATTTACGGAGCTCCGCCTTTTACAGGCAACCGTAATACGACAGGTAACAATAATGTTGGCAGATGGACTAACTTTTAATGTTGCCCTGATGGTTATATATTTCTGTCATTTTTAATTAGCCTAATATGGTTCCATGCCTATTGAGACAAATTCATTTGACGCTAGTAACCGAGGTTCATCTGAACCGTCCCAGCAACAAAGGTGTTAAAGTGGTATTGCAATCTAGTCTCTTTGTTAACTAATTTTTGAAAACATTTCCTGTTTTTACACAATTTTTCATTCTTCCTTCAATATTCTTTTTCATTAACTTCAGATCACAAAGTTGTGTGTGATTATCTGATGCATTTCTACCAAGCCACATTTTAAAATCAATTGGTTCAGTTGCACATTGAGCCGCATCAGAGATTGCAATTCTGATCATTCAAACCACAAGACCTCAAATACCTTAAAATTGTTTTGCAAGGCAAACGATCTTGAGATCCCCTTCAAGTCAAAACCAAGACCATTACAAGCTATTTTTATTGTTTTTCTGTCTAAGATTATTCTTGGCAACTCCGCAACTATTCACTGACAATACTGTATTGTGTTGTCAGATACTTGTCACTAGTCCCTCCTAGAGTCTCAATCAACATGAGTATTATCTTGCAGGCATAGATTACTAGATCTTATGCTTTAATCTTGTATGTTCTCTTTGGTTTCAGACAAACATTGATGTAGATCTGCATGGAATATCTGACTGGAAATGTTTGAAACAAAGCTGGACCATAAGTGATATCAAACCTAACCATTTGCATAAATCATGCCATGTTCTATATGTAAGTTTAATATGCTATGTGCCATATAAATTCAAAATTGATCAAATGACTTTTTTCATTATGGTGGTTGAATACCCAGGTTAACATATGAGCACCCTGCATAGGTGAAGATGTTTCCAGGCTTAATTCAGTAACACAAGACAGTTTTGTTGCAGGGAGGGCATGTCTGCATGAATAAACCTGTTGATGACAAGTACCCACCGGATGAAATTCCAAACAGGCAAGACTTGCTTTGGATTATTTCTTAACCTTCAGTTTTTCCAAGTTTTGTGTTGAATGTATTTGTGCAGTTTCTCATACAGTGTCTATTTTTTGTGAAAACATCCTATTGTCAAGTCACTGTCCTATATTGAGTTCTTGCTGTGATATTCATACATTTAAGTGTTGGTATCAGGCATCATTGGTGGTGTTGGCATAAGCTCACTATCAGATCTTTTCAAAAATCAGTTTTGAATTGTGTGGATGTAATACTGTACCTATATTGTTGTGAAATGTCTGCACTGCTGCATTGTCTTCACTATTTAAACAAAGCATAAATTCCACCATTTTAGGTGTCAAAATTACACATCTGTTAAAACATACATTTTCCATCTTTTTATACTTGTGTTACTGAAGACGAGGCTTGTTATTGGTCAGCTAATATTGGCCAAACAAATATCATGTATTCCATGAATTTTCCACTGGTAAAACCACATTATCTGCCTTTAAACGATAGGAAGCCCAAGTAAAAATTAGTTTTGCAAGCAGTGGCGCAGCTACCCCAGAAATTTTGGGGGGGCTAAATGTTTGATTTTAGGTGAATAACACTATTTTGTTTGGAAAAGGCCTCTCAAAGCACAAAATGACTATATCTTCTAAAAATTTTGGGGGGGCATGGCCCCTGTATCCCCCCTGGCTACGCCAGTGTTTGCAGGTCTCTCAAGTTCAGTCATCTTGGCTTGCCATGCCATAGGAACACCTCCATGGAGGGCAGAGTGTGCGGCTGAGACAAGGTAATGTCTGCATCACATTAAACAAAAACTCGGCTATAGGAATCGTTGTGTGAGTGATCTTGTGTACTGTTTGCATGTACTCAAGCATTAGTGAATGTATCTTATACTTGCATTTGCGCTCGATTGCCTATGCAGTGACTCCGTCATTGGCAATGACGGAATAGGCCATATTAGTATATTTGCAAGTCTGCGTCAACTTTGCAGAGACAGTTGCTGGTACTGTATTTGCAAGCCTGCACTTACCAGTATTTTAAACCGTAACCAGCTGCAAAGCTTGTTCCAAATGTACATTTGTTGATAGTTGTATTGCTATGAATAGGCTAGTGAATTTTAATATATGTCAGGATGAGTTTACGTGAGGGGATTGCAGTTAAGCGTTTTGTTTAAGTTGTTTTTATGAATGAATGTCGCTGTGATTGCAAAATCCAAAAGTTGCGGTGACACTTCTTTGGCTGCAAGCATGTAACTTGAAGTCCTTGTTGTGTTGTAATGCTGAGTAGTAGAGTATTTATAGTCCATTTTAGGCAACAACTTCCCTTTTTTTGCAGTGGTTTCCATCGTCCATTGTGGGCTGTATACGGAGAGTACCGATACTTACCACCTGGTCGTTACGTTCACAATTTAGAGGTTAGTGCGTTGTCTGTTGATTGTAATGCTTTTTTAAAAATTTTATCCTTATGTTTTTCTTATTTGAAATAAGTTTTTTTTGTACATTACTCAATTTTTTTATTGTAACAGCATGGAGCAGTTGTGTTCATGTACCATCCATGTACTCCTAATGAATTAGTAAGACGTCTTAGACATTTGGCTGAGACTTGCACGTGGAAGTACCTTCTCACTGCTTCCACAAAGTTGGACAAATACTACGTGAGTGCTATTTTCTAGTCATTCAGGTATGGCGTAAAATGTTGTAGTCTTGGTCAAAACCTCAAACGCTTGTGGACAGCCACCTGCTGAAAGTTTGGGGAGGGAAAAAACTCCATAGCTTTACAAGATTTCACCCTTGATTGAAGCACAGCTGGTTCCGTTGTAACCATCAGTATGTGTTTAATAATTGTATGGTGTAAAAAAAGATCTGGTCAACAATTTGGTCTTTTTGGTGTCAGTGGTGTGCAGGGGGGTGAATGGGGTGACGGCCCCAGGCATCCAAGGCAGGAGGGTATCCAAAGAGTGAAATTACAAAATTATAATGCTGTAACTAGACGATTTTTCTTGTTGTAAGGCTACTAACAAATGCTGCATGGATTTATTTTTCAAAACCTTTTTTTGTCAACATTAGTTTTTACGTATTTAAATGCCAGTAATTCTCACATTCTTCAATACTATATACCTTAACTGCAGGTGGGCGGCGCACACCATAATCAAACTGATAATGACGTGACTTTTTCCAGATCGTGTGTTCAAGGGAAAATCACAAAGGATTGAAAGATAAATATAGACATTTAATTGATTTTCTGAGCCTAATTGTAAAACTATTCTGTCTCAACTTGCTTCATTCAGCTGGCTTTTTGATGCATAACTAGTCTCCTGTTTCGTTTTTTTGAGGCAACCCTGGGTGTGCGCTAATATAGCTGTATGCCTGTGCTTGCAATATGTGCATCATTTCGAGCTTCTACGTTAATTGGCAGTTCAGTTGGATCGACCATGATGGCTCAAGCCGGTATATCTTCTGTTGTTCATAACAGCCACATAATAAAAAACAAAAGTTTTTTTTGCGTACTTTAAGCGCTTTCTCAATTCCTGTGAAGTTTAGTAAGTTTCTAACTGTCAACTCCGGGTGTCCGCCATCCTAACGGCATGCCTTCTGTGCTCAACTGCTATTTGATAAGACATTCGCACAGCCTTATGTTTTGCAGTTGTGAACTGCGCTGATGTAGCACTGAGCATAGGCGTCCGCAGGGGTGGACAAACGGGCCATTTCCCCTGGAATTTGGGACCAAGAATAAAAAATTTGTAAAAAAACTGAAGTCAGCAGCTTAATTCCGAATAATTGACTAATTCTTGTAATGACACTTTATTTGCCGGTATGACGCTCACACTGCACTTGAGCCAGGTTCGCTGTTCTCATGTCACGCAGCGAATGTGGTAAGCTTGCAGTTCACTAATGTCCGCTGCTTTGCCTTCAGAGGCAGATTGCGAAGCTCACAAGCAGATTGTTCTGCTGTTGTTCTTTATTGTGTAACAATGGCATAGACTCAATTCTTCAAATACATGCTTTAAGGCGTTTTGGCGCATGTGGCTGTTGAAGACAGGCATCTTTGGCAGGTGATGCAGCGAGGCAGTGTTTGTTGATAGAGGTGGCACGTAGTTTTATACTCTCTGAAAAGAAATATGAGTGAATCTGCAGCAATGCTTGCACAAGTTTGAAAATCCATTGTTGGTGTGGGACAGTGAATGTGACCAATGTGCCTGAGTTAATATAGCTTAATACAGGGGTGGAAAATTAACGGGTCGCGGAAGCATTCAGAAAAATCACCAAATCTTAAAATTCCTCCAACTTAGCCTCAAACTTAAACCTAGACTTGCTTCTATTTTGATCTTCTAACGATTAGAACAGGGGTCGGGAACCTATAGCTCGCGAGCCAGATGTGGCTCTTTTGATGACGGCATCTGGCCCGCTTGACGTTTTCGTAACACGATTGTTATGAATGATACTTTTTCTGTAATTTTCCATCTACCAGACTAAAAAGCTATATCAGCAACACCATGCAGCACCAGAAGTCGCATTAAAAGTAAGAAGCATGTCATTAAAGAGAAAATTCAGACATTTACCATTGTTTAAAATTGTTGGTTTTGCTTTAAAATGCACACGTTAGTAAGTTAGTTGCATTAAGTGTTGAAAAATATTATACGGCTTTCACGGAATTACAATTAAAAATATGTAGGTTTCATGGCTCCCTTAGTCAAAAAGGTTTCCGACCCCTGGATTAGAAGGTATGGTCCTCCGCTAAACACGGCCTATCAAAGTGGCCACGGAACCAAATGGATTGCCAACCCCAGCACCCTAATCAATCTTCGCTTATGCAGGCTTCTTATCACACAGAAAAAAACTGCGAGGAACTTGGAATACATCTATGCGCACTTGTGGGAATATGTCTTAATCGTTGAGGTTTAGTCCTGGTTTCTGAGCGAGTTCCCAGACGTTTGCAGCTTTTGTTTCGAAGTGGCGTTGACAAGACCTGGTAGGCAAAATAAAGTCATAATTTGCGGTTTCGTTAAAGACAATGGCAAAGCTACTTTGAAAATAAGTTCCCTGCTTTGAAGATCCGTAGATAACCTCTTGCCGTTACTGTAACATGCCTGGCTATTGCTGCCAAAGAAGCGCATTTTTGTGGCTTGTCGTAACACGGGGCATTTTCCTTGCAGTGTAGAAAGGGTAAAGCGTTTTTTGAACGTACATTAGCATTGCATTGTCAGCAACCTGAAAAGGATAAGCAAAATGTTAACGCTGCTCCCCCCTGGTAAAATTTCTGAGGACGTTCATGGCATCCCTTGTTTTACCGCGTTGCCGGATATTTTTGCAGTTACGAACTGCTCTGTCTAGCATTGAGTGCTGTGTTTTACTCCAGTCTACTAACTGGGAGCGGTGATAATTATCTTCATTACAGTGACATATTGTACAACAACGATTAAAGGAGAGTGTGTGTAGTGTAGAATAATATGCATCTTGTGTCAACAAACTTCGCCAAAACGTTGGTTTACAAACGTAAATATGACGTCATGTGGTGACGTCACAAACATCGTATATCTAGTAACAATGACCACCGTACGCCACTGCTTAATACTTGAATTTGATAGGGAGCATACAATAAAGCAGTCGCTCGGGCATCACCAGACCTCTGCACGCCACTGTTTGGTGTCAAGATACAGTGTGAAGTGGACTTGTTGATAAAGAGAGTGCTGTGTTTCAGTTTGTTTTGCGGGAAAAAGAAAAATGTTACGATTCGAAATCGTATTTGTGAAGTTACCGCTTCGAGTTTGTAACATCAGTCCATGGATTGCAGCATCAGCTCACTTATTTGAATATCAATTTGTATTGTGACGCAGCCTCTCGCTGTTGTGACGTACGGGTGCGTCTACAAAATGTCTTCGATTAACGTCACCGCCGTGCGACGATGGATCAGAAACTTCGGTCGGAACGCCAACGAAGCAAACGTCAATGCGCAGGGCGTCTATAACTACTCTTTGGTAAAACCATCTAACGTGCCACTTTCACCAGAACACCAGCCATTATGCCCAGACTTGCCGTTGGATAAGGTATGTCCTTGTTCTGGTGTTAGCGTGTTGAAGCAATTTTGCCTGTAATTTGCGCAGGTAATCTGAATGTTTTTCATGCACTGTATCTCGGCAATGAGCGCAATTTTGATAACAAAGAGTTAAGACCAAAACTATTTAGGCACAATATATTTTGGCCGATTGCAACGCGAGGAACATCGTTTTGAGTTTGAACGTAGACTTTAAGTAACTGTTTCATCTTTTCAAAGTAGATAGAAATGCTGCGATTTTGGGAATTAGTGGAGATTACCCGAAAAATTTTTTTGCCCCACTTGCTACAAATCTATGCGATTTCGTAACAAGTGGTGCAAAAAGTTTCCCGGCTTCTTGATCAACAACAAAGTACCGCATTAGCGATTCTGTGAAGTAAGGAAACAATTCTAACATTCTACAATAGACACCGCTTTTTAACCGGTGAGCCGCGAAACAGACCAAAATCTTACAATACAAAGAGAATTTTTTTATCAATGCGTGTTGAGTATTGAGTAGCTATCAAGCTGGCGTTACTTGCAATGGGCCTCCGAAAAATATTGTGCTGCGAGTTGGAAGAGGTTGAGAGGCATTGTTTTCGGAACCAACACGAATTGTCCAAACACTAAGTTGACTGATATCAGTTCGGCCGCAGTGTGACGGAGCTATCTAGCATCTCGCGTCTCAGAAAAATCAAAAAAAGGAAGTTGCGGTACCAAGCGTCCTACTGTGGGCGAAGGCTGTTTTCGCCAATACCTGCGTGTTATTTGGGAGGCACTGCACAGCGCTTCGAACAACAATCGCGAATTGAGATCAAGAATGTCGTGCTGCACAAGTTTGCCTGAAGAGTCTTACGCTTTTTTATTTACACGTTGTGAGCAATCACCTGACTGGAAACACATGAGTGTTGATCGTAATTTTCGCTTTGAGCACAGTTTCACGCACATTCAGGGGTTGGCAGCTTGAAGAGAAACCACGATCTAACAGTTTTGTATTTTTCCACGAAGAAAAATCGTCGCTAACGCCAGTGTGTCATCGTGTTTTGTTGCAGTGGCATACAGTTGACGATCCGAAAGCCCGAGCGGCAAGTGCGCGAAGCTTTACACTATGGCAGCAAGCAACAATGGAGATCACATGCCATGATCAGTGATCACTCTGTTATTGCTTGTTCGCTCCACATATATATGCGTGTTATTCTTCGCGCACATCCCGTTAGTGGTGAATCGCACATTCAACGCAACGCCAACTGAGAGGTTGCAACAATGCTAAAAAAACTAACTGTGCTAGCCTTACATTTTTGTTATGTTTGTGACAACTGACACTCACACTTTCTTGATGTATTTATGCACACTGCTCTGCATTTCAATTGAAATGTAGCTCTACATTCTACTGCATGTGAGAGCTTGTCCCTAAAGACATTTATTCTGCAAAGGATGAAACACTATTCAATCTAAATCAATCCGAAGCACCGCATGAATCCATAACTTCTGACACCCCAGGAACAAATTTTGTTCTTAGCACAAGCAAATCAACATTGGCTGTTGCACTTTCTAGTGTAAGTTGGTGTTTTTCGTTATGCATGCAACTCTTTCTAATTTTTTTCAATTCCAAGCTCTTTCGTAGAGATTTTTATCGTTGTTGTGTTGTGTGATGTTGCTTTTGATAATCTTATCTTCTGCGTTGAGCAAAAGCTCGTTCGTTCGGTGTACAGCTGTATTTGTTCGAGATTACAAGTTGACACTCAAGCGCACAATTGCTTAGGTTTTGACATTGTCAAAGTGGCATATCGGGTTGTCTGTTTGCTATCTTCGTCACCGAGCCACAACGTCGCTTGAGCTACTGGTGGGGAGCATCGAGTTCACGCAGTGTAGTTTACATTCTTCTGTAAGGATGGTTATCAAGGGTTCCTACGGAGTCTTGCAAAGTATAGAAAGGTTTGGTAATTTTCCAGCCTGGAAACGTTCGGAAAAAAAGCTTTTTTTGGTCTGCTAGTATGGTAAAAGGAAATAATTTTCCAGGCTTGATCGCTTGGCATGCATTCTGATAATTTTATTCTGATATTTTTAACGAGATTGAGAAATTTGATTTTCATCCTGTTAACTATTATACTGCCTGTATTCGACCTGGGTATGTCATTCAAAAACGTTAAGTCTGGAAGAAGTCCAGAAACGGTCTGGAAAAAGGCTGGAAATTTATAATCAAAACTGCGTAGGAACCCTGCTTATCGTACGCGCTACTTTTTGCTAGCAGTAGTTTCTCCATTAAGCTGCTGAACACTAATGATATAATAATAGTTACTAGAGAGACGGTAATCCGGATGGCTTGATCTGGTTTATAGCTTCTCCTTTTTGAAATCAAAGGCTTGCTTGACTGTTTTTATTCCAAGTTTTAGAAAATGTTCGCCTGTGTTAAGGTTTTGTGCAAGTCTGCTAATTGCAAAGAAAAAAGACAGTTATTTTTCTTCTAATTTTTTTCAAAAGTGAGCAAAGTTGAAAGCAGCGACTTGAAAAAATTTCTTTCGAGCACAATACCGCTTAGGTTTTAGTGGTCCTGGATATGTTAAAAACAACTCTGAAAATGTTAAAGAACTTATTCAACACAGGTCTGGTATAAATAACGCAAAAACCTCTGTCAAATCGAGTTTGAACAGAAAGAAGCGACACAGCGTTTTCAGTGCTGCGAATCTAAAACTTTTTCTGCATGTCGAGCATTGCGTGAAAATTGGTTGCAAGATTGAAACAGTTAAACGAATTTGGTATTCGCTTTCTTTTTCGTCGAATGTTGTTAATCTTTGCTTTGCACGCCCTATTATTCATATAGTTCACGCAAAGTTCGGTTAAGGTCGAAAGAAGTATTCTTTCCTCCACTCGTTCCTGGAGAAATCTAAAAATAGGACGCAAGCGTGTTTTTTGCAGTGTTAGGTGTGAAAGTGTTTATTGCAAGAGACAAAGCCAACATCTTTCAATATCCAGTTGGTACTTCGCTGTACCGAACGATACAATGTATTGTGACATTCAACACTAATACCACTTGTGAACTTGTCACCAGACAACCTCTCGTGATTCCGAAACTTCATCGGAGTCAAACGATGCGGTGGAAGACGATGCAGACAAAGGAAAGACATCCAGCCCGCCGAGGTATTTCTTGAGCTGCAATATCGGCTCGCCCGCGAAAGCGGGCTTGGAAAAACCACCCCTCCAACCTGTCACTCTCCAGATGCGTCGCGATACGTCACGTCATACATTTTTATGTCTGTGTGCCGTTAGCGTATATTGCGTTATTTGCAATGGAAGGCTGTTTTTGCCGATCTTTTTTGAGAAGTAGGTAGTTACAATGTGTCCAACGCGGTTATGACATTCTGTTACAGCAGCATGCATTGTTTCCGGGACTCTTGATGTTTGCACACAAACGCTCAATGTGATAACACACTCATGCGCATGCATGCAAGTCGTAGGTTGCTTTGCGATTTCCTGGTTTCAAATGTTCTCAGAAATAAGGAAGCCATGTGGGCTGTTGGTTCGCTGCTGTTTCTTCTATCTGTGCTCGCTCTTGCCATCTGCTGGTCAAAAATGTGGAGCCTGAAGCGGCAAAGAGACGTCGAGAAAGCGAAAATGCGTTACATGGATCACTCCCCCGAGTCGGTTAGCGTTGCCGGTGAGAGAAGTGTTGTGCTGAGGAGTTCGATCAAAAATTTGTCTCGGATCACTGTGTCAGCCTTGAATAAATACGGAAGCTTAAAATGTAGAATAATAGGAAGTGTCTGCTGACGGGTAATCCGAAACCATACTCATTGCCGACGTTTTTACATCACGGCCCGTAATGATTTCGACTCAGCCCGTGGCCGGATTTAAAAAAATTCCGCTGCGGCCATTTTTTGTGAAGTGTTAGTAGGGGCGCTAAGAAATATGCTGCACCGTTTGCAACATACA
>JGI24159J19872_10003930_pt1 | contig 18814 bp, 13 predicted proteins | sample Ectturendosymbi4_FD_19872 | JGI IMG/M metagenome (IMG submission 19872) | reverse complement strand
AGTGTTGTACAGTATACTTCATGTCTCTTACAATGGTTAACTCGTAATGAGAATTGACTGCCAAATATTACCGAAATCCCCCCCCCAAACTGGGCCTTGTCTGGATCCGCCCCTGGTTCGACCCTGGTTCGACCCTCCACACATCGGCAGATTTGCGTGGTTCGAGGCAACTTCGCAGGGAAGTGTGTGATTTTTGTGGTTTCGTCGCTTTTTTGTTCGTTTCAAGTCTACGTCCTCACCAAAGTCAAACGGTTTTTAACAAGGCCTTTCTTTCGACTAAATCAGGAACGACCATCTTCGCTCTGGGATCGAACAATGGTTTTTCAGACGGTTGCTTTCGAGGCAGCATGACGTTGAGAAAGAGAGAAACCGAACATTCTCACAAAGCTTTTTTATTCACTTTTCGCACGGGCGAGAAAAAGAGTGAGAAACAAAATACGGATCGAAAAAAAAGAGAGCAATCGATGACAACGAATAGCCGCTTGCAAATACCGACAATCCCTTGCGAAAGAGACGATCGAAACACGTGGGGCTGTCTTGCCAACACGAAACAAGAACGTCACTTGACCCTCCCTCAGCCCTTTGCCTAAACTGCACTCCGCGGGTGGGTGGCAAGCGATTGCTAACACTTACAGTACTTTCTCGAGTAGGTGGAATAAGTTATACTGCTGCGCTCGAGTCTGGTGAGCATTTCGCCCACTCGCCACCGAAGCAAAGTGCGAGATCCGGGTGGAAAAACGGGCCGGCATGTGACAACGAGAGCGCAAAGTAAACCGCGAACGAAGAAACAACCACAACAGGCGCGCTGGTATCAAAACGGCAACAGTGAGTGGATTTTCGGACGTCGTCGAAAGGTCAAACGGCGATGGCGAAGGGAATACGCGCGAGAAAAGGGTTTGGGGACAAATCGGCAAAAAGAGCGCACGGTTCCACTTTTTGTACAAAAAAAAAACCAAAACGAAACAATATCCTGGAACTAGCGATGCTTGAAAAATAAGACACGCGCGCACAGAGAAACGTGGCAGTGACGCCACCAACCGAAAACCCCAAAAGCTTTGAAACAAAACGAAAAGCCGCGCACGCACAAACGTGCGGAACGCTTTGCACCAAGTCACTACGATCGTCCAAACCAGTGGCTTTCAACTTGGGGGTCGCGACTCCCCAGTAGGGTCGTGAACTATTTATGAAAGGGCCACGGGTAGATATTTTATGTGCACAGCTGTATTATATTTGGTTTTGTTCGGGTTTTAGATGGGGGTCGATGGGTGAAAGTGAGTCGCGGTACAAAAAAGGTTGAAAAACACTGGTCTAAGCTAATATTCGGGGAATTTAGGAGGAAGCTGACCAATAGTTGCCAGTGTTTGTAAGGATGTAGTTTCTGAAAAAAAATCGATTGCAGAGAGCGTGGAAATTTTGTTCAGATTGGCTCCTTTTAAAAAAAAGTACAAACTACGTCAAGACTTCTACGATCACCCATCACTGGAGAATGCTGCACACAAATCTCTGAAAACACTGTAACACACGAGTACAATGAAAAAGTGAGCAAAAATGACGTTTGCGTCCGAATCAACACCGCAATAACGAAGTCAGAACGGACGGACATCGCTAGTTTCCTCCGAAGCAAACGTTGAACAACCCTATGCCGAGCGCTGATTGACATCCGCGCAGGCAGACTGCTTTCGCTTGACAAAACAATCGCTGCTGTCGCGTGCTTTCAGATCGCTCACTAAGCTTCATAACTACTGCACGATATTCATTAGCTACACGTGCTTGTAAGTTAAGAATCAGAACTATTCTATTGATAAGCGCTCCCGGCCAGCGTTGATCAATCGAGCTTCAGGTCAACCATCACTACTGAGGTCGCCCTACAACTAACGGGTACTGCTACGTTCTAAGATTCGACGATTCTTCTTTTTTTTTGCTGGGAAGGGTTATGCAAATCGTTGTGGGGTGTCGGAAGCAACAGAGGCAACTGTTTTCAGCACAGTAGTGTGATTTCATTCGCAGGCGGCCAACACGCCGTGTTGATAAAGGGCGCCACGGAGAAAAAACATTTACGTCAAGATTGCCTTTGTAATTTCTAGTGCAGTACGAAAGCTAAGTTTGCTAACGGAGCTTGCTCCACGACAATGTTTCGATTAAACTCTAACACTCGGCTGGACGTCGAAACCACAACACATCGTAGTCACGCAGCGGCGTTTCATACGTATGGTACTCAAACACGGGACGCACAACCAAGGACGTAACGAGGTCAGATGGCGCCCGGGACAAGAAGCAAGTTTGGCGCCCCCATGTTTGAACCCGAGGTCTTTCGGAAGCAAATGTGCTGTAGTGAAGAAAGTACTTGTGACTTTGTTGGGACTTTTCGGCGCAACCCGCAGTCATTCGGCGCCCTCCGCAGTGATTTGGGGCCGGGGAATTACGCCCCCCTTTCCCCCCTCGTTACGTCCCTGGGCACAATGACGAACGGAGCACAAAGCACACACGCGACGCTCGTTCCCGCGGTTTCCACTACTTTAAATACTAAGAAAAAAACGAAGAGGCCATTGCCACTTCTAGCAATCACCAGGCTGAAAATTTTCAGTTGATTGTTACGTCACAACAGACGTGATGCAACAAACAAAAGTTCTCGCAAGCAGGGCTCAGTTTATAAGCGCGGTGCAGTGACCTGGGCAGGATGACGAGCTGGGGATTTTGATGATAGTCAATTTAAGTTGTAACTGATTTACGCAGGATGCCAGCGCGACCGCCTCCTAAACAAAACAGCGGATACGCGGCATTAAGCGGTTCAATAGCCGTTCCTCCGTTCGGGGAGCACATCCTGCACAGTAGGGACACATCGCGCATCGTCTTTGTCAAACGGGGGCACAGTATATCACGTGATCTCTGATCACACGCACAGCTTCGCGAAGAAAATACGTGGCCTGGAAAACTTTGTTCCCGCGCAGACCCGTCAACGGGCCTGGAAGGGCCAGGCCAAGCCGCATCGATGCAGTTTTACACCACAGTGGCATACGTGGCAGACAAGGGCTGCCGAATCGGCAGGAGCGGTCCTGAACGCAAACGATCGCATTCCATCGAGGATTTGCAAAAGTCGATTGCTTCATTCCGAAGCCCACGCGTACAAAATCTGGGATTTTGCGTGAGAGCAAAAGATTGCTGGGCAAATCTTCCTGTGATAGAATGGCAGGTAACATCATCATAAGGGAAAAAACGCTAAACAAGTACCTTGAAGGCCGAGTAGTAGCGTACGTTTCCTAAAAGAGTATGGAAGCAGGGGTGTGACTGAGAGGCAAGCCTTTTTAGCGCGTGCCCAAAATTTCCGCCAAAAATCGCTCTTCCAAAAAACAGAAAAATTTGCAGGTGTAATATTGTTATATTACCATTATAATAATATTATGACGTCCATGTTTGTTTTGAACCTTTAAAAAGAAAACCTCACCATCAGACTGTTTATTAGGATCTGCTTTTAATGGTCGTTTTTCACGAGGCTACAGGAGATATCATGTCAGTGTCAGGTCATAATCGTAAATGCCGCTTTAACTGGCAATTGAAGATCACACGTGCCAGTAGTTTTCGCTGCGCCCACGCAAGATCTGCTGTGTTGCCGCCACCCCCAAGCGCGAAAGAACAATAATTTAAAATTTCGCCTTTCGTGTCGCAATTCTCCGTTCACTTGGCAACGCAACGCATTTCTGCGCACCTTGTGACGTATATAAGGGCGGATGTTCCACGGAAAGTATCGTCCTAATGTCGGCAAACGCCAGGTGTTTTACTTCTGTCAGGGTTTCAAGGTAAAGTACGTGATTCCTTGAAAACAATTTCAGTGCAAGTCACGCGTATCCTAAATGCGCGTAACCTCAAAACGTCAGCTATACTTAAAGCAACAAAAAGATCGTGGGGTTGGAAAAAATGCAAATGACGCCAAGGGAGGGGGAACTGCGGAATATACGAGCGAAGAGGCGCCCGATCACACTTCGGCAGTTTTGACGCTAACGCAAACGTCCAATCCTTTCTGATAAGCAAGCTTTAAATCGGCAGTCAGTTGCTCCATCATGGAAGTAAGTGAAGAAGCGCCCGATGAGTCTAGGGAATGGGGCCTTGGCGCGCCCGCTTGGTCCGTTCGGTTCCGAGCGGCCCTGGCGCCGTTTCGGCGACCACCCGACCCCAAAATGCGCTGCAAATCTCTCACTAGTTTTTCGCTTTTGGGCGTGAGAGCGCCCGAAGGGAGAGGGTCTTCGATGGTGGGCTCGCTCGGTGGTGGCAGGGTATCGGGAACCAGGGACAAAGACAAGGGTCGCTGACGAGGCACCTTCTGGTTTGGCGGCAACGGAACTTCGAGTGACAGGTGCGGCTCCGCCGGGGCCGAAACGGTCCGCGCAGGGCAGTGCTGGGCCATCAGGGGATTGCTGAAGGTGCACAGGTCGAAAGAATCGGAGGACAGGATGCTCGAGTCGCTGTACGTGCTGGCCGGCCTGGTCTGGCTGCCGATGCTACTGGCGTCGTCGCTGCTGACGCTCGGATGGCGTTCGTTCGCAGGAGGAGAGATCGGCATCAAATAGAATTCCTTGGCGGGGTTTGGATGTCCGGGACCCGGCGGTGGCCGAGCCACAAGCATTGACGTCTTGGGACGCATCGAGACGCATTTCTGGTTACCTGTGGACGCCAGCGCGCTTTTAATGTGAGGTACAGCGCGTGGCGCATTGGAATGCAGGGTCGAGTCAGACGAGTTTGAAGCGGCAATGCCCAGGTCGGGGACGTGAACGACCCGCTCTGGCGACGAGTAATAGCCGCTTTCGCGGTCGCGTTTCGAACGCAAGACCCTTCGCTTGCCGGACGCGGTCTGCGGCTTTGCTTTCAATCGCAGGCTGTCTTTGGCCTGCAGGCCACAGACGGCGGCCAGCTGGCCGGCAAGAGTCTCTTCGGACGTATCATTTCTGGAGCGTGGAGAAGGTCGCGAGCTTCCTGAGGGGGCACCGACATCTTTTCGCTTCAAAATCCCTCTCGGCTGCGGGTTGATCGGCGAAAATATCGGCACGATGGAATCTGTGTTGGTGAGGACGTGAATAGCAGTTTGGTTCGTCACAGTGGGAGGAGGTGAATCGAAGTTCGGTTCGTCGTTCGCGTCGCTCGTCTTCGCGAGGGGTTCGTCGCGAACGCACACCGGCATCGGGGAAAATATCGGCACAATGGAAGCTGGATCGAAGTTCGGTTCGTTGGTGACGTCGCTCGTCTTCGCGACGCGTCCGTCGCGATCGCACACCGGCGTCGAAGGTTCGCTCAGCACGTGCAGGGCAGACTCGCCGTCCCCGCCGTGAGCCCGCCACGGCCGGTGGCCCAGCTCGTCTCGGAGCCACTCGTGCTCGGCGATGTCGTCGATCGAGGCGCGTTTTCGCGGGTCGACGGTGAGCATCCAGTCGATCAGGCTGTGAGCCCCTGGGCAACGAGAAGACATTGTTTCAACAATGAGAGCGAAACGAGAACATTCCAGCAATATTTTCTTAAAGCGCTTTTTAGTAACAGGAATGTCGTGCTGTTGTTCTCTGTCGCATGGTCCGGTGCTAATTGGTGGTTGACCGGGTTGATTATGCAGTAAAATATGTGAATTTATAGCCTCCCCCCTTGTTTTTACATAAAGGTGTTACGTTCAAAAGACAGATTTTCCAGCGAAGTCCGACCTGCAGCAGCAAATAACGCAATCGACAGAACAACACAAACTACGTTACAAGGGACAAAATCCGCGCGTCTCCATCTACGGAAGGGTGCAGAAGAAACGTTGACCACCGGGTTTCGCAAAGTAAACGGACCAACATAGCATTGCACGGAGTTAATGTTCCAGGCAAAGGGGAGCGAGCGATACTGTCCGTGATCGCACACACGCACACACAGAACCGCAGCGCACGCCGAACGCTTTTCGTAAACCGAGCTGCGTTCGCAGTTCTGGTAAATTTCAGCACTTTTGGGTAAAAGTCGTTCGCGCTTTGTCATTGCTCAGAATGTACGCGCGACGATTGCGAACGACGCGAATTGCGGGAACGCTTCCGTTTTTGAAATATGTGCTTTCCATAAATCTTGTGAGATATTGAGCGCAATCCCGACGTCGATTGCCAATTAAACGCGGAGGACGCTCATTGTTTGATCGATAAAAGCGTTAATATTCAACTTAGCAACCAGACAACAATCAATAAAAGTGACCTAGAACAATACGAGGAAATGTCGTTCGTGGCAGACAGCTGGTCGGTAACAGCCGCTCCGACATTCCGTCGCACGTCACAGGTACCCTCGTGTAAATTTAAAAGCCATCTCGGCGCTCGAAGCGCCAGGTTCAGCGCAGGCCACAAGTTGAAGTGGGGCTCGAGCGCGCGGCCCCGTGCCGCTCGATACAGTGGCGCGTTGCTGCTGCAGCCGCTATTAACGTGAATGCAGCGAGATCGACGCACACGAAAACGAGAGCGAAACTACACGGGATGCCGTTGCCCTTGTTCAGCCGCAGAACAAACAGCGGGCGTGCTGTCCTGCCATACGTGATGCTGCATTCTTTCCACTGTCACGAACTTCAAGTACCCACAAGCGGAGTTTGAGCGCCCGGCGTCTGAACAGTGAACACCGGGCTGCTTTCCCGATGCTCCCAGTCATGGCTGGCCGTTTTCAGCAATTAATTTAGGAAAATCTTTCACCCAAGCGACATGCACCAGTGGTTTCCAACCGACAGTGCCAGAAGGGCCCATCTTAGTGGCAGGACACAGACCTATATATTACTCCTCTTCGGCTTTTTTGTTTTCGTTTGCAGTGGATTAAAGACAAAAACGCGAGGTTCGTTTAAACCTATGTGTCTTGTTAATTAGTCGCATAAACATGACTACAATTGTTTCTTATCTACGAGCTTGTAGTAGTTCTGCTCGAATGAACTAGATATTGGCATTGCTTTTGTGATGTGACAATTACTTTTTAGACAATCGCACGGGATGCGAGGTCAGAACAAAAATTTTAGGGGTGCAGGAGTAAAAAAGGTTGAGAACCCCTGACATACGAACACCTCGGAAAACCTGTGCGTCAGGATTGAGCGAAGTCATCAGCCGTCAAGTTAGCCATTTAACTTCACTACCGGCGTAGAAGAAAACGAAAAAAAACATTTCAACGCGTCATTGCAGCCGCTTCGTGTGCTTACCGGACTTTCTCTCGGGTGTGCTGAATTGGCCGCTGGTTATCTGCTTGGTCAAGACCTGGTAGTCCCGGCCGTCGAAGGGCATCGTGCCGTAGACGAGCGCGTACAGAAGCACGCCGAGAGACCAACTGTCGACCTGCAAAGCACAAACGCATTGCGTGAAGAAGCGGTGCGCGTTGACGGATTAATTGAAAAACGTTCAAAACGCAAATCGCTCCACAGCGTTTTGAGGAAGAGGCGATTTGTGTCGTTTCCTGGAAGCCAAGCCGCGAAAAGATGACGGCAAGGTCGCCAGCGAAGTGGCGGTGCACCGCAAAGGACTCGAAACGCTATAAACAATGCCGCGCGGCTCGTCGTGTTATAAACACACACCGAATGTTCAATCGCGTTTCTTGGAACGAGTAGTAGAAGAGGCCAACGGAAATCGAAAATTGAAACGAAATGGCAAAGTCGTTCAAGGAAAGGGATGACAGCAGGGGGTAGGTTAATATTTCTGCCAAACGATTGTCCATTTAAATAACAACAAAACAACACTAAGTAAATACTTAAAACAACAGCATCGCAATAAGCGAGTGTGCAGGCTGTCTGCGAAAAGCGGTTGGTCAAGCAGAAGTGAAAATGCAACGTGCAAAGTACAACGGCACACAGTCGCGCATGTCGTAATCGGTGTGTTGGTGAAAGTCAACACTGTTTTGACGTTGATCAGATGCAATTGGCCACTTAACGCGAACAAGGGAGTCAAGGCAACATTTGGAAGGGCGAGTGAGGCAGTGGTTGTTTCTCACAACCTAGCAGTGCGTTCGAAATAAATTGGAAAAACATGCCAAGGGGTACGTGGAGGGTTGCCCGGGAAGAAACGAAAAACCGCTAGAAAGTGTATCAGGCAGCGACTGCGGCGCAGTGACATTTAAACCCAGGTAAGACTTATAAGAGAACACCGCACAACGCTGCTTTTGGTGACGCCACAATGGCCTTCATGAAAAGTGTTTCTATTTACAACATTCAACAAAAGCTTAAGTTGCCGACGCGGAATATTCAATTGTGACGAAACAAGTGGCTCTTGTGACATCACAAAAGAATGTCAAGTGTTCGAACACGCGAAGTTTCGAGGTTATAGCGCAACGCTATGTATTTGGAAGGTAAAGCAACAGTTGAATGCGGAAAACACACTTGCAGACTTCCCTCGATAAATATTTATCACTTTACTGAACTGAAAAATGCGAAAAACAGATCAGTGAAGAAAATTTACAGGTAACTCAATGCGGTGTGGACTTTAACGCGGTTCCCGAAGGAAGCATGTTTCAAACGGGCCATGCTGCGTTGTCCTCGCGAAATGTACTGCTTTTTTACAAAACAAACAAGGAGTCTGAAATACACGGACTGCACAAAGCTTTTCAAAACGCAGACTGGCATAAAAAGCTTCGTTACGCGAAGCAGTTTCAGATTTCTGAGAGGTGACCAGCGGTGCCGTCGCAACCAAGTTGTTCGGCGTGTTACTGAGAACACATACCAGCGAGTCCAGAGGTTACGTCCCGAGAACCGGCAAAGTGTTATGTGAATGCTATTATATAGCAATCGTGGCGAAGAGAAAACCGCTGGGCTACACCGTACGCAGCTCAAGTAAATGCCTCGCAAAGCACGATGTTACTAGCTGAGGTAAACCCGCAGTGTTCGCGTATATTGTTTTACGGGTTTGCATAAGAAGCCTAAACAAATAGTGGGCGGGAAAAACCGAACGGCAACGAGTTGTTGTTTTGTATCTGCAAGGGAAGTTTTCCATTGCACTGTTGTTTAATGTACATACGTCAGCGAACGGCACATTGGTTAGCGATACGCTTCAGAACGTTCTGACTGAAAGTTTACTGTAACAGTGCTGCGCAGGCTAAGCATTTATACCAAGGGGGTACGCTTGGTGCTTTTCTCCCTTTCAACGCCGATGTTAATTGCGACGGAAAACGACATCCGGGTCTTTCCTGAAACCACCAGCACGAACCGCAGCGTTAAAAGCGGCAGCAACAAGTCCTGCCCTTGTTGGACATCAACAAATCGTCGACGACGGTGCCCTGGGCAACTAAACAGCGCTGCTAACCGGCGAGCCGAACCAAAGCAGGCGCGCCACGGTTTTCGCTTTTTTTGCTTAGGGCAAGTGAACTGGAAAAGTGAAAAGAAACGCGTCGCTCGTCTTTGGTTTCCGGACATCCGCACGCCTGTGTGAAGTTCCGCCCAGAGAAGAACTCCCCGTCATTAATGTTTGATGCGGGCTTGCACCTGAAGGGGGGGAGATCGAGCACATGAGCTTGCGGAGCACGACGACGACCTAAAGCGGCTTGGCGGACGCAAGCCGGGGTCGCCGCCTCGTGAAAGGTCACTTGTTACGTAACAGGTCCTCTCTGCAGCAGCAATGGAGGCGTCATGAAGTGAACGCGCACGTGACCGTGCAAAAACAATCACCTCGCTGTGTAAACGCCCGCGGAGTGTTTACGACGATTCAACGTAGACCGCGGTCAGTCGGGACACACAAACACGGGAGATAAGGCTGAGGATACTGGGCAAAACTCAGTAGCGGATGCCACAGTGCTGGTAATGATAGGCAAACATCGTGTGGCCTTAAATTTTAGCTTTACGGGCGCGAATAATAAGCGCATTGCCGGGGGACGGCACCTTATGAGAGAATCACGGAAGATTGCCGATAATCACCAGTCTCCATGTCTGGAAGCACGGGCCTGCTTGCCGACCGAATTCATTCTTTGTGGACTGATAGAAAAATGCGATAGCGACCTTTCGTACTGCTGCGCTGCCAAATGATTGACAGCGGTTATTTTCAATATCCGCATTCCAGCCAAGCGCTGCACAACTCCAACGCGCATGCGCGAGCCACGTGCCGCCGCCAAGGTCAGCAGCAGGCTGCTGCGCACAGAACAATGTGCAGCGCATCGACTGATGTCGTAGTTGGGTGCTGCGCTGCGATCGAAATTCAAGCTTTTGTTACAGCATCGCGCGCCCGCGTTGGCATCTGGCATAATCAACAGCTCTTGACAATTAAGTTTTCCGCGTGCACTTTACTGAGCAAGTTTTGCCTGTGCAGCACTGTTGACTTTGGAATCGCACTTCGTAAAAATGATAAAACAAAAGCGAATGTGAGGCCTCGATTTGCTGGGCGCTTGTTGAGAAAGCTTAACATTTCAAACCAGGCTCTCTCTCGGTGTTATTTGAGTTTAAGGACGAGATCGATCAGCAGCGTGGTCGACATTTAGCGACGGCATTCAAGGGCATATTTCACAACACGAACTACAACTAGTATTGAGCAGCGACAGGAGCCATGTGGAGATGCGCACCGATTGGCAGCGCGTTTTGACATTTTGACCTGTTAAGGCGCAGCGAGCGTTAATAGCGCTGACACATGACCCGGGTCACGCAGCGGGCGCATCCTGCGACTGGCGGCAGTCGTTATGACGCTCACCTCGGGCCCGACGTAAGGGACGCCGTTCACGATCTCCGGGGACGCGTACAGAGGACTGCCGCAGAAGGTCTGCAGCAGGCTGTCCGGTTTGAACCGGTTGGCGAGGCCAAAATCGGCGATCTGCGAAAAAGAAACAGGATCCGCATTCGGAATTTTTCTGACAAGAAGTGGTTAATTTTGAAACGAGCACAGTATGAGTTCCCCGCGGTCTGCAGTCCGATTGACTTTAAAAGCAGTAGCTTGACTAATCGGTTCAACAAGACCCCAATGTTAAGCATAAGTTTTTGGTACCGTAAGGAAGGGCGGGAATCTCATTAGAACCCAGATATATGAGTGCTGCGGAGAGAAAAATCAANAACTACGCGAACTCCAGTGGAAAACTGCTGAANCCGCAGCATCTCGACAGCGGCTGCGAGTATTTTGTGTGGTATTAGACGTTGAGTGGGTGGTGTTGGGTTTGGCAAAATTTCACTAGGGTGCTTTTCGTCAACGCTTTGCAACGACCGTCCACGCGCGATCTGAAGGTTTCCTAGCAACAGCGCCTCAGCGACAACAACAGCATTCGTCCGAAAACATGTCGATCCGGAGCGGACTTCGCGCTTAGCGACAGATGACAGACAAGACAACTTATCGCAAGTTCAATATTGGAGTTCGGGGGCGTTTCGTCAATCTACGCGACGTGTTAACCAGTAACAAGTCCGACTCGCAGCCAAACAACAGACAAGCAAGAAAGGACCTGCGCGGAGGACAACGTTCTAAAACTTGGCCCCTCCAGCGACGATATTTCTGTTCTGACGTGAAAATGTCCCACAAACCAATTTACCCTAGTACACGAAAAGCGGAAGTGCTAAATAGCCTATAAAACCAATTTAGTTTTCGGTATTAAACACAAAATGCGTCTGGATCGTTGCTGTATGAACACAGCCCGAAAAAGCTTGTTTAATGTCGCAAGTTGCGATATTTTCGAACCATATCATGACGGTTTCAGGTGCACAGGCTACTCCAAAATCACGTAAACAGCAAACACTGTTTACGGAAAGTATTGCCTTTTTTGCATAAAAGTTGTTGAATAAATGACATCAACGAAAAATGTGTGCTGTGTGCATACCTTGATTTTATGGTCACTGCTTAGCAAGATATTCTCCAGCTTTAGGTCTCTGTGCACGATTCCAACCTGCACATACAAAACATGCTGATCAACAACTGTAAAAAACTTGTGAAAACAACAGCACAAAAAGCTTCTGTGGCCTCATTAATGGATGGTTTCCGGGGGGTTGACAGCGCCGTGCGCAACTAAAGGATGCAAATACAAGGGCAAGCGGTGCAAGTATTGATGCTTGTGTTTGTGATCTGAAGAAGGCAGCAGTACCGAACGAGAAGCCCAGGCGACGAAAAGCTATGAGGTGTGTTTGTCGCAACTTTGTTCTCTAATTCCGCGATGAAGAGGAACCAGATACTGACGAGAACAAATCCAAGCGGAAATAATTGCCTTTTCTCCGACAACGCAAAAAAATGATCGTTGAAATCTCTCGCTGAAGTTCATTCTCAGCTGAAGGGTTGCTTTAAACTTATCGCTGGAATCTAATTTGATTTTAACCTTTTCCAGGAACACAAAGTTCGTGTCCCATCCTTCTGGATACTGAAGTAACTGAAATGATTTAACGAGTTCCAGTCAAAAGCCATTAACCACATCGGCGAAAAACAAAGGCAATTTAAATTCTCCTAAAAACGCCACAAAAGCAGTTGCGGTTTACGCGTGAGCCGACTTCGCCTAAACTCAACAGCGATTGGCAGTTAACAGTGCAAGCGAACGATTCCGCTATTTTGCAAGCGGCAAACTATTACGACACACCAGCGCTGGTACCGCTTCAAGCCCGATACACGTGGGTGGAAAATTACTGGCAAGGTACGCGCAGTTACTTCGAACTGCGTGGAGGCCAGCGATCAAAGGCGGTCAACACCGAGGACTAGCGCCCGGCGCGCAGCATATCAGATTACCGTTCATGGCAGCTTCTTGTCAGGACTGGTCGTACAGGTTGCTATGGCACAATAGCAGGGTGGTGCTGGGGCAGTAAACGGCTTGCCGAATTGCGTTCAACTTCAATATCAACCTTTTTCTTACGCTTTTAAAGTAAGCTGAAAGCTAACGTGACTGAGACCATTGCAGCAGCGGATGCCGACTTCTCTCAGTTTGCGACGTCCGTATCGCTCAGGTGAGTTTGAAGCACCTTTGGCAAGAAATCTGGAAGCTGGTGGCACGTTTGTGTAAACTTTGACAAGGTTCCACGTTATCTCTTTAGTTTGCCTTACCAGGAACTCTTAGCGGAAACAGATGGGCTTCCGTAACACTCTTTCGTGCCGCGACAACCACCAGTTAGGAGCCAGTTCTTTTGCACTGGCTGGAATAATTCAATTTGAAAAACTAGGTATAGTACAGTGAGAAACGTTGACATCACCCGAAATGCGCGCCGTTATGATACTGGCTGGTTTGAAAACAGGCGGTTATTGCGTTCAAGTTGCAGCCAAGCCACCACATCAACGCTATGAAAACAGCCCAGCCTCCAAATGTGTTTTACAAACGCAAACAACATGCACTTACTTTATGACAATAGCGAACGGCTGAAACGATCTGGGCGAAAAAAACTTTCGCTTCTTCGTCGCTGATGCCGCGCTTCGATTCCAGGTAGTTGTACAGCTCGCCGCCCGATGCATATTCCATAACGATCACGATTTTGTCCTGGTTCTCAAACACTGCAAGAGTCACATGATTGATGAGTTGAAGCAGATCATTGTTAAGTGATCGCCTACGGGCCGGCAACCTACGGCATGCGTACCACACTTGGCACGCCATGCATTTTTCACGCAGAAGCTCTAAAGTTTTACATATTAATTTTTTATGATTCACACAGAACATGTAATGACCATGGCTTGTATAAAAATACATATGTTGCTGGCACACCGAATGATTTGAAATCGTAAGTCAATACCTCTGTTCCCTCTAAGGTGCGCGCGCAACTGCGCAGTACCACCAAACCACTTGCTTAGTGAAATCCCACTCTTACTCCCTTGCACCATTTCAAATATAACATCGTATGTATATAGCACAGCCTTTGTAACGCTTGAAACGCTTAACTAGTTGTGTGTCTACATGACTGCTCAATTCCATGCGCACGAAACCAAACATTTGCTCAGTGTAAAATTTTCTTAGAGGCAACACTGGTTGACACACAACAAAAGGTTTCCTACTCCTGAAATCGAAAGCAATGGAGTTCCTGAGGGAACTTCCTGCATACCAGTTCATTTGTGTTAGCTTGCCAAAACTAACCTAATCCCGAACAACCTTCGTGGGCAAAGACAAGCGGTAAAAAGATTTGTGGAAATGGCAAACACGACGTTAGACTGCTGCTGTTCGTTGAAAAGCGGGGGTTTGGCCAAGATTAAACGTCGTTGGGCTCATGTGTTTGAGTTGGGGAAACTTACACATAAAGCAAATTCGGCATTTGCACGCGGCGTAGAGTCGTGGTGAAAGCGTCATGGATATGCCTTTCTATGCTGCATTTGTTTGATTCGTTTCAACTTACAGCGTACAATCAAAGCTTGACAGCATTTTCTNGCGCGGGGCAAGCTTTGCTGNACAACGTCACNTCTTCTCCAACAAATCGAAGTCTCTGGTCGCGCTTTAANAAATTTGGTTACTAGACGAGAAAAGAGTCGCGATGGTAGTTTTGTCGAAACGTTCGCCACGACCTAACAGATTCACAGACCAGGCGCGCAAGGCTGCAAGGATCAGAACAGTGCGTGCGGCAACGCCAGCTGCTAGATCACGCGTCTTCGTTCAGCGTGACTCAGCGCAGGTTCAACCACGGGCGACGCGCGGACGTGCGCGTCTCCGGGACCGAAGAGAGAATCACTTTCCGGAACGACTTTGCCCGACAACCGAAGCGTGACCGACTCGCACGGGCACCCCGGTGTGCGTTTTTTGGAATTCCTTCACGCGGAAGTGGTGCAATGTGTCGCGACGCCGCGAAGGCGATACGTGGCGCTCGGTGGTTTGTTTGTTTGTTTGTTTGTTTGTGCCGGGGAGCGTGTGCGTCCGCGCTGCGCACAGGCCTTTGAAAGCAGCGCTTCCTAAACTTTTTTTAGGGCGACCCAAATCTTGGTTTCGTGAACACCTCGCGACCCAAGACGCAAACATCGTGTTAAAAAATTACTGATTGTGTGTGTGGCTTTTGGCAGTAAGTTGCTAAGTTCGATTTCAAAATCTGCAACTACTCTTTTCGCAAGTGCCTATAAGCTACAGACAGGCACAGACAAGCAGTGGTAACATTGAAAATATATAATTCAGGTTTGGATCGCCTTCGGCGCGACCCATTTTTTGTCCCTTCGCGGCCCTTGTTTGGGTCACGAAACATACTTTGGGAACCATTGCTTTGAAGATTCGGATCAACCGAGGTTGAGCGAACTTAAAAATTTGACGGAACTGGAATTCAACGGAAATTTTCCGATTTCTTTCAGTTAATAACTTGCACCGACCACGCGCCCAACACGGCAGAGCAAGGCTGTGCCAGCAAAGCAATTACAGCTACATGCCTTTATAACAGGACGTAAAGGAAGTGCGCGGATACGACAAACAGACATTTTTCTCTTTGATCAGCAACGACCGGCTATGACACTTCAAAGCAAATAATTTGGATTTATGGGCATCTGGAGGTTCACTACTCTTCTGTTGTGTCAACAGATTAAAGCACCTGCTTCTGACGACATGCGATGCGCATGATGTTCTGCCCTCTGGCATGTTCTGACTACGGCTTGCGCAAGGGGAACTAATCGGAGTCATTGAATTGGTCTTGACTCAGTCTTGAACGACCAATGTGGTAATGAAAATGTTGTATAATTATAAGGTCACAGCTTTTCTTCAAACAGCAATAAAGAACCAACGACATATTAGAGCCTGTCGATAAACGTTCGTAATTACCGGTGAAACGATAGCTGCGACCAGCAGGCAACATGCGTGCCCACCACCATGTTTGTCCAAGCTGCACAACCCACCTTCATAAATCTGAATAATATTTTCGTGTTGAATAGACGCCATGATCTCCATTTCTCGTCGTAAGTGCTTCATGTTGGACTCGTCCATCTTGTCTTTGCGAATGGCTTTGACCGCAACCTGCAAGCGATTCAGTCGTTGTTAGATGCGGCGCAAGCCGCAGTTTTTTAATTTACGCACATTTAGAAGATGACCTGTGGCGCGAGCATTTAACTGTAAGATTTGCACGTGGAATCGTGTAATAAATGCTCTTGCTCTTGTTTCTAAACTGACTCTACGCCGTCGTTCAGGCATGAGGAAGTTGCTGCGCCATAAGCATTAATGCTCATCTTTCACGAATGTCAAACTGACATAAAAATTGCAAGGGTTATAAGAAAAAGTAAAAGAACACGTGAAACCGTTGCACTGAAGTCGCTTTTGAACAAAGGATGACATGAGTTATTAATGTCAGACCAGACATTTCTAAAACCTAAAATCAGACACGACTACTTATGTCGTCTGCAGATGTTGCTATCCGGGAAGTGCAGGTTTTGGCAATGCGCTTATTACCGTCTTAACAACCGGCCGCTCTCAAAAGAGTGCAGCATTAAAGTGCTAAGCAGTAAACAAGCTATGATCAAAATTAACAACGCGCTCGTGCGAACGGCAGGTCGCAATTTGCGCATTGCCGTTGCTTTGAAATCAACGCAATTATCCTCCTGTCAACGATGAACGGTGCGCGTGGCGTCCAGCAGAGGAAACTGCTGTCTAGCAACGGCGCCTGTATACACGTGTCGGCTAGATGCGCGGTTTTAAAGCGACCGGCGGGGCTTTGCACATGTTAAAACTAACTGCTAGAGACTTGGAGTCGATTTCAAACAACGAGTATTAAACCTAATCATGCAAAAGTTTGTAATGAGACTTTGCGGTGTTGGGACTTCAACGGAAAGCAGAACTGCCAGGTAATTGACTCCAACACACTAACCACGTCGCAGTCAAAGCCTAAAAATGTCAGTACATTTATGGAATGCTTTACCACGACAAGGTCAGTTTAAAGGTATCAGTGAAATCAGACACACAATACGTATGTGGCGGCGGTAAACGTTCGGGGTCGTAGTCAAAGATTCGCGGATTTGGGTTCATCTGGCAAGATAAGCTTGTAATGACCACCTTGCTGCAGAAAAAATGCCTTGACGGTTCACAAGTCCAAGCCGCTGAACATGAAACCCATCGTTTAGAAATCTGGGCATGAGCAAGGTATGTTATCAATAGCTGCACTTCAAGCACGTTTCGTTTTTTTTTCAACAAAGTTATGACGTCCATCTAATCGCAGCCTTGCAGCGACGGCATTCGGCATCAGAACACAACTAAGCGTTTGCATGCGCAGTTTTCGTCTCTTTTCTGCTGTTTGCGGTTTAACCAACCACTTGAAGAGATTTCGTCGAAACGTGATTTTTGAATAGCCGGGAATTTGGCTCAATGCTTAACACCGAATGCCGCTTAATGCTTGCTGCTGATGGAAGTAGAAAGTCAAGGTCACCATGTGAAGCATAACCCGATTGGCGGAACAGCTCAATCGAAAGCCAGGCCATGCAATCGACTGTCAGCTGCAAAATGTTAAGTACAGTATGCGTTAATCGCGAAAACATCAGGCAGAAAGTCGATGCGGACAAGGATGAAAATTAAAGTCCAGTCGAAAGCTGTTCGCTCAGGGCCAATAAATCACGATCGGCTCCGAGCGAAAGACCAGCACAGAAGCAAATGACAATCTGCTGACTGAAAGCGTACGCGACGCACCGAACGCGACAAAGGTTTTTCTTGGAAAAAGACGCCGCCTCAAGGCGTGGTTCGCAGCGGTCACAAAGCAGTTATGACGACCGCGGCGACAGCGCGCACCGGTCCGCGGCTTCAATGAGTTTACAAAGAAAGAGAGAAAATCGGCCATTAAGACTTGGCGCCCTGGCGCGGAAGTCGGTGACGACCGTGAGTCGTAACTAGCGCTGGAAAGATTTCCTGCTCAGGACCGCAAGGACGAGCTGCAGAAAGCGCGTTTGCCAGAGGTGCTCAAGCGAAAGTCACACTCCCATCTACTTATTCCCGCAATTATTCATAGGTTCGAATGGGTGCGGGGCGTTGTAAACAAATTTCGAGCGCAGGGCCGATCGCCCCTGATAAATCGCTATCAACGCGCGCGCCACGACCTCTCAAGGGTAAACACGACCCGGTGGCAGCGCGCACAACTTCTGCACAGCGATGCGCAAACAACTTCTGTTTGACTTACAGCTCGGAGGGCAGGTTGGCTACCAGTCGACAGAAGTGTGATGGAAAACTGAAAAGTGGCTTACGAAAACAACAGGAATCAAGGTTTCTTCCGCGATTTCGCATACGTCGGCACTGAACTTCGTGCAAAAGCCCATACATACACGGTTTCGACAACTTAGTGTGCTTCTGCAAGGTTAAAACAACTCCAGTTTTGTCATTACATGAAGAGGTTTCTTCAGAACTTCTTTTTTCTGTTTTATTTTTATTGTAAGAACTTGCATAGCAACGAGACGGCAGCAGATGTGATGTACTGCAAAGACAATCAAAACAATTCCACTGGTACTTTGTAAACCCTAATTGGATCTCAAAAACACAGCGTTTTCTGAATTCACTTTAAATATTTCTGTTCATGAACAAAACCACGTTTTCGAAAAGGTAAGTAGAAAACGTCACCCACCACATAACCAATATTGTTATCCGAATCATGGCTTCAAGCGTTCAAGACAAAACCAGTTTATAACACCGGTTTCGATCGCAAACATGCTCTTCAAGCAAGCGTCAATAAAACGAAATGGTCGACTTGCTATGGGGTATGGGGTCAAAGCTGCAGTTAGGGAAGGGACGACTACTTTTCTCAGTGGCAAACTTCCGGGTTAAGCGCACATCTGACAAAAGGTTGACAAAAAAAACAAAAGGCTTAAAATGTTATAATTTGAATGGAATGCTAAAACACATCTGTTTTGCATTCAACTCTTAATCTGCTTTTTGTCAGGACAGAAAGAAAAGGCAACATCGAATCAAAGATTTGCTGCCACGTTAAACAGACCTGCACAAAATGTCTGTTAGACTGTGGAAAGGGATAAAGGTTTTGGAAAGTGACATTATTCATACCTTGTATTAA
>JGI24159J19872_10003928_pt1 | contig 18815 bp, 10 predicted proteins | sample Ectturendosymbi4_FD_19872 | JGI IMG/M metagenome (IMG submission 19872) | reverse complement strand
AAAGGTTAACTATTTCCCTATGACAATCTGGAAAGAGAAAAATGAATAAGGTCATCGATAAAGGTTTTAGAAGTTGCCGCTTTGTTTCAACAATTGTGAAATACCCTGTACATGTAAAGCCAGGGTATGCAAATTCTTTTACCTGTCGAACCCTTGGTAAAATCCCAGACATCTTAACGAACCCCGAACGAGTTGAACTTCTCAGATCCCACTACCTCACAAATACGGGGGCATTTGGATTAACACCAACTACTGATATTGCATCTATCTAACTGCAATTAAAAGGCCGTGAGCAAGAAACATTATTATTATTACAAGCAAAAAAGGAAAATGGCAAACTTTTCATTGCAATTTGAGACCTCATCAATGAGAAGGGTGTTTCCTGTGAGAAATAGTAAGAGCATTTTTATCTAGCTGGAGATTGGTGTTTTTAGTAGCAAGCCACCACGCTCTTCCGAGTTCATTCGGTTCTTCTGTTTTATGAATGCATTTGCATGACTAACACCAGATTCAAGCATGTAGGAAGTTGAGAATGCAAGTCAAAGCGGCTCAACAGCTGCACAAAATTTCGGGTATTTAACAGCCGTATTTACATGGCAATGTCACGCAGGTTTTTGCGTTTAAACAGTGATTGAGCTTCGAGATCCACACGTATGTCAGTGAGTTCATCTTGCAACTGCGAATTAATATCTGCATTTTGCACATTAAAATCAAATAGCGGAACAATCCAATCCGGCATACGCATCCTCTGTAGGTCCTCAAAGAGTACCTTCAAAGTCTTCGCTTAAATTTAGGTGCTTTGTGTATATCGCCAAATCACTGTCAACAATGCTTCCATTTTTTTCTAATTTAGCAAGTTGGAGAAATATTTAAAATAATTGCGTTCCAATTTTGAATAGACTTAATTTGGTTTCAAATCCCGTTAGGATTGTTCGAGCTTGAATAACAAACATTTTGTTCATGCCGCATTGTGTCAAGTCTGGTTTGCCAAACTTATGACAGAATGAGATTTGGTCGGTGACAGCACGGGACCGACAAATGGTGTGCCATTAGAAAAAGTTTAGGAACCAGTGTTGTATGGTTTCTTCTGTTTAGGTTGTAAAGATTGAGATTTGTTATGTTTTTCTCTTGCATTGCTTGTACTAGCTGATCTAGTGTAAAAGCTTTTTTTCATTTTGAAAAAGTTATGAAAAATAATGTTGGTTGTAAACATTTTCTGGTTACATTACTGTTGTAACCCTCCCAGCAGAAAGCCGGAGAATGAAATGAATAAGACAATTAGACATTATCACCTGTACCTGCCGTGTAGGCCTACAGATGTAGCACAAAGTGAATTATGTGTTGTGTTTGTTATATACTTTAACAAAGAAATGTTGATACTAAATTTTGTAATTACGCCATCATGGGAGTATCCAAGTGGTCACTTGGACCATGGTCACCATAACTCATTTACTTTGCCACCAACAATTTTGCCAACTTTGCAAAAAGGTCATACTGCTGTTGAGTGAACATGGTGACGTCATCATCGAAAGGCAAACAGAGTGTTGGGCTACTTATCTATCATTTTGGATCCTTTTAGAACAGTGCTTGGCTACTTCTGGTGAAAAAGCATATGTTAACCCTGGGTACAATACAAACAGCTGCTTTCTAAATCAACTCCATACGCTAGAGGTACAAACAGTTGCTTTCTGAATCAACTTCCTATGTTGGAGGTACAAACACTTGCTTTCTAAATGCACCCCTATGCTGATGGTACATCCCTACGCTGGAGGTAGCCTACAACCCTACGCTGGTGGTACCAATGCCGCTGACCCTTAGTATATTAGGTTTAAGGTTTATCTTTCATGTTTACTTCGTTTCTTTCTACCAAGCCTGGTGCCGCCGGCACCTTGGCGGCAAAATAGACACTGCCTTTAAATCATCGAAAAGGTCGCACAACCAAATTTTGCCATGGGCGCAAATTTGCATAGATACACCACTGCTAGAAAACCATTTGCAAATTATGAGATAGGTTTGTTACTGAATTTGTCTAAAGCAGGGGTGGGCAATTAATTTTTCTCGGGGTGCATCTTTGGAAGGCAACATTTAGCGGGGGGCCGTACTTTCTAATGGAAATAGAAGCAAGTTTCTGACAAGTTAGCCTCAACACTAAGTTGAAGGAAATCTTAGATTTGAAGAATTTTTCTGAATGCTTCCGCGGGCCACTGAAAACGCTGTGGCGGGCCACATGTGGCCTGTGATCATACCAGGGTTTTCCGGAAAGCCGCTAGTCTTCAGTCCGCCTATGGGCGCTTATTTCAGGTGAGCGTTTATATGGTGCTACAGTATTTCAGTAGTTCAAGTAAAAATTGGCTCTTGGCAGGGCCTGATTATGATATAATCTTTTCCAAGTATGTATAAACTTTCTCTCATTATGATGTCACCAACAAGAAAACATGTCCAAAACTTTCCAATTTTTCTTTTTAAATTGAAACTACAAGACTTGCCGTATCTCTAGAGTGTTTGAACAGCTCTCCTGCTCAATTGGATGGCGAGTTACTGTATGGTCTTTAGCACCAAACCTACGTGAGCCGGCAGTGATCCAGCCGGCAGTACATAAAACGGATCCAGAAATATACCCGCGAAAGTGCCGGCTGGAGAAGCCAGCCGGCACCCGGCAGTTGGAGAAGGTGCAAAACAGTGGGAATGGCACAGTGACGGCTGAAAAATAGTGAAAAGAGTGACGGCTGAAAAAAAGACCTGTAAAATAATGAAAAGACATGGAAAAAAGGCGTGGCGGCTGTGCCGGCTCAGGCAACCCAGAGGGAAGGTGGCAGTCACTTGGAGAAAGTGCAAAATATCCCAAAGGAACTGCTTCGGGAAAAAGTCGAAACAATTTGGAAAAGTAACGAAACTATGAATTCCCCACATTCTTAGAACATGAAAACGTCTAACTAAGCATGACCTTTCATTTGAGCATTCTGGGCATGGATAGGAAGCCGAAATATTTTTTAAAAAGCCACGAAACCACAATGTACGCCAGATTTTTCACACAAAGACGTCTATTGAACAAAGATCTTTCATATGAGCCACACTTTGCTATTGCGGTGTGGGTAGAAAATCAAACTATTATTTAAAAAACACATGAAACTGTAAAGTCCGCCAGAATTTTTTTACGAAAGTACGTCCATCCACAGTTGGCTTTCACATGATTCACATTTCGGTATTCTAGCATGGGTAGAAAGTTGAAATAATTTTTCAAAAATTTCATTAAACTCTGAAGTCCGCTACAATTTATTGACAAAACTATGTCTCACGAACACTTGGCTTTCATATGATTCACAGTTTGTGATTGTAGCATGGGTAGAAAGTTGAAATATTTTTGAAAAACTCATGACACTGTAAAGTCCGCCAGAATTTGTTTGGAAAAATACGTCCTAGGCACAATTGGCTGTCACATGGTTCCTATTTTGTGATTGTAGCATGGGTAGATAGTTGAAATAGTTTTGAAAATTTCACGAAACTGTGAAGCCCGCCAGAAGTTTTTCACAAAAATATGTTTCAGGAACACTTGGCTTTCATATGATTCACATTTCGTTATTCTAGCATGGGTAAAAAGTTGAAATGTTTTCGAAAAACTTACGAAACTGTAAAGTCCGCCAGGAACTTCTCACAAAAATGCGTCCTATGCACAATTCGCTGTCACATGATTCACATTTCGTGATTGTAGCATGGGTAGAAAGCTGAAACATTTTTGAAAATTTCACGAAACTCTGAAGTCCGCCAGAATTTTTTTGCAAAAATATGTTTCACGAACACTTAATTGGCTTTCACATGATTTACAGTATGTTATTGTACCATGGGTAGAAAGTTTAAATATTTTTGAAAAACTCACGAAACTGAAAAGTCCGCTAGAATTTTTTCATGAAAATATGTTTCACGGACACTTGGCTTTCATATGATTCACATTTCGTGATTCTAGCATGGGTAGAAAGTTGAAATATTTTAAAAAATTTCATAAACTGTGAAGTCTGCAAGAAGGCGCTACCGCTATTTGCTGAATATAATAGCGGCGCTACCGCTCCCAGTACTGAATAAGTTTCGAAGTCGTATACACAAGGCAGCAGAACGCAATGCAGCAGCCAGGATAAATTCAGATAATTTCACTTGAACCAATTCTTAATGCTTTCACAAACCTTTTGCTACTGGGACAAGCAACACTCTGCTGACAGTAATATAATCCACGTTCATCTCACACTGAAATGCACGAAAGATCAATCTTCCTATTTCTGCGACTGCTTCTTAGTTTCGAAATGAAGTTTTCAACACCACGACCCCGGTCTGATTAAAATCCACGCAGGATCCGAGTAACCACTAGTGGTTGTCGACATCAACAACTCTAGTTACCCGACCGTCAAAAACAACAACACAGCTTCTCATGCATTTGGGAAATATTGAATGCAGGCTAAAAGATTTCTAAATTATCGTTTAAAATATTGCTGGCCGAAAAGTATCTACTGTATGTGTCAAACAAACGAACTTAAACCGGAAATTAAGAAAAAACTGGTGGGGCCAAACGGAGGACCAAGCAAAACTCGAGGGTGCCATTGCCCACCCAGCCAACCCCTTAGAACCGTCACTGTCTATTTCTGCTTGTTCACACCACGTAAATATGGGTTTTGTTCTTCGCGCACATTTCATTTGTGATGAATCGCACATTCAACACAACGCTAATGCCAAGGGGTTGCAACACTTGCAGCAAGGTTGGGCTAGACCTTTTGAAATGACGGAGAGTGAAAGAAAGGAGTGAAATGCAAACTGAGAAAACTTAGATAAAAATAACCTGCAAACAACTTGCTGAAACAATATTGGTCACCATTATCTAACTTATCGGGTGCCATTTCATGGCATGTTGGGCACCATTTTATAACTTATTGGGCGCCATTTTATTGCATGTTGGGCGCCATTTCGTAGCATAAGAAATGTTATAGAAAAAATGTGAGATTTCATATGACTCGACATTGACTCAAGCTTGCAAACCAATGACTCGACGTGACTCGACAGTTTTCGTAACTCGATTCTGACTCGAATCGACCAAGTCAGGACTCGACTCAAAAAAACTTTAGATGACTCTGACTCGAAGGGCTTGTGACTCTCACTCAACTCTGACTCGACAAAAATGACTCGGACACATCACTGGCTGAATCACAGGGTTGCAGACAGTTTCTTAACAGAATTTTTGCAACGGTGTTGGAGCCAGAACCACAGGGTTACAGACACATTCTTAACACTACTGTTTGTTAACCCGTAACACTTGGTACAACACTACCACAGAGTAGGACGCTAAAAAGTCATTTTTTGAAAAAGTCAGGTGATGTGCAGTGACGTCTTTACGCCGTCTTTGCGCCTTGGCATAGGCCAAAAACGCCATGGCCTAGATCTCTTCGCTTTTGGGGCCCCGAGAAACTCCTTGCTACGACGACTCATTTGTAACGTAAAATTTGTGAAACTGCACAGAGGCATAACTTCACATTGTACTTTGAAACGAGCGAAAATGCAAACGTCTACTCTAGATTCTTATCAGTACAATAACAACACTATAATATTGTTTGCTACGCAATATAAGAATGACAATAGTATTTTTAATCGGAGTTCTGCAGTGTCTGGCGGTCTTGCGTTGTTGCGAGTTTTTTGTCAGTGCTAATCAGGTCAACAACTAGACAATATTTCGAGGTCGGCAGCACGGTCCCGCAAGAAAATGTATAGCCTATAGCCTATCCGAAAAATAAACCTACAAAAAACGCTAGAAATCATGGAAAATTAACGGAATTTAACTTCTGAACTACACGAAAAAGCTATAAATCCTAAAATGATCGCATGCCATTTGTTCTTTAGAAAAATGTAGAAAAGTCTTTTATTTCTGTTGGAGATCTAAGGCAATTGTAGAACCAAAGTGGCACCACAAAATCTAGGTTTTTCAGGAGGCACTACACATACGAGCGGCACTACCCATAAGACAAACGGCCACATAGGTCACACCTGCGTGAGGCCCCAAAAGCTAAGATTGCCTGGGGCCCGGCGCGCCCTAAATCCGTCCCTGGTGATGTGACAAAATAAACACCTGCAAGTGAAGGAACAAGTTCTGAACGTTGCATCTAAAGCAAGGGTCAGGAGCGAATGGCTCGCGAGCCAGATGTGGCTCTGTTGATGACAACATCTGGCTCGCTTGATATTTGCTTAACACGATTGTTACGAATGAAACTTCTTTTGTAATTTTCCATCTACCACACTACAAAGCCATCAGCAACACCACACAGCACCAAAAGTCGCATTAACAGTAAAAAGCATGTTATCAAGGAGAAAATTCAGACTTTTAGCATTGTTTAAAATTTTGGAATTTGCTTAAAAATGCACACGTTAGTTAGTAAGTTAGTTGCATTAAGTGTTGAAAAAGTAATTTATGGCTCACATGGAAGTACAATTAAAAACATGAAGGTTTCATGAATCCCTTAGCCAAAAAGGTTCCAGACCCCTGATCTAAAGAGAAAAATAAGCTTGCAAGTAAGCTATGTTGTCCCAAGCTAATAAAAACTTCAAAAGAAGCCATTTTTGACATTACTGATATTTCAAATAAGCACTAAAATACTTTCCGTGAACGATATGATCATAAATTCAGTATCAAAATCATTGGAATTTATCGAACTATCTGTAAAAAAATTGCGGGGGTTATTTATTTAAAAAAGAAATCACAACTCAGTAATTCGTCTATATCACATAGCGTTGACTACGAAAATGTACACGATTTAGAAACGATTTGTACAAAAGAATGTTACTACGAAGCTACTGTTGTGAAGTGACTCATTACCTTTTTTCAGTTTTGCATTGAATACAACCTGACAAAAAGAAAGTTTATGCCATTCCCAGGCCCGCAACAAAAAGAACGTTTATGCCATACCTAGGCCCGAGGGGTTTCGCCCCCCTTAGAAAATTTTTCTCCCCCTTTGGAAAAACCTGTTGGATATAGTTTGAAACTATTGGACATAGTTCAAAAAATTTGGACCCCTCTCAGAAAAGTCTTCCCCTCTCCTGTGTCCCAAGCTGGTTACGGGCCTGGCCATACCTAAACAAATTTACATAGTCCCACTTGCAAATGCGTAGGCCTACTTGGGTGCAAAACCTGCGTTCATACATCCGCATGCGGTCTTCCAAAAAAATTCATGCGGCCATGCACATCCAATTTAAATTATATTTTATGGAGGCTGTGTATTAATAAACTCTTTTTAAAGTGGATATGCGTACTTCGTAAAAGCACGGCCAAACAGATGTGTCAAAACAAGCTAGGCTTAGTGTGAGGAAGCATAACAGAAGCAATGCAAAAAATAAAGCTATCTTGAACTCACTAACGGACGTAGTTATCAATTAAACGCAATGTTCCCGGCAAAAACGTAAAGGTTGTGCAGCAAGGGGCGTAACAAGGGGGGCACACTTACCCGGGCGCCGAATCACTACGGGGGCACCAAATCACTGCGGGAGGCACCCAGTGATTGCGGTGGGCGCCGAAAATTCCAACAATGTCACAAGTAGTGATTCGGCGCCCGGTAAGTGTACTTTTTTCAATACAGTACATTTGCTTCCGAAAGCCCTCAGGTTCGAACGTGGGGGCGCCAAACTTGTTCTTGCCCTAAGTGCCATTTAACCTCGTTACGCCTCTGTGTACCTCTGTACTAAGACATGAAGAACACAGCAGCAAAGACAGATGTACTATCATCAACATCTAACTGAGCTACACAAGAACGCGCAGTACATAGAGTCATACGCAGGGGTGCAGTGCTAAAAAAGAGGCGTGGGAACGGCGTTCCCACACGTTCCCGCCCCACTACACCCCTGATTTAGGTTAAAGCCGAACTCTAACAACAAATAATCGCTCAGATGCTTTCACACGCAAAAAGCTCCTTTGGTTCTCGCAATCCACAGAGGCAAGCTACAACCTACTCCGCAACGGCCTGAATGTTTGTTAGATATGGTGGTTTGTTGTTGGCGCTTTATAACTACAACAGTCTTGTAGCGCCACGACTGAATTTCAGGTTTCATTTCACTTGTTTATTTTTGTTGTTGTTCTGGGTGAGTTCCCTGCAGCTCTTCCGTACACCGTGCGTCTGGTAAGAAGGCGGCAGTACCAATTTACAAGGTCTTGGTAAGACCCGGCCGAGAGTCGAACTCTCGACCTACCAGCACCGAAGCGGACGCACTCATGCTACGGTGCTATGTACGAGATAACTTGTCATTTATTCATCTATGCTGCTCCAAGCGTTACACGCTGAAATTCAAATGAAAAATCTAAATCTTCAAGTAACGTTACTGGTGCAAAAAGGTCACCCCACTACGCCAAGGGCGGATCCAAGGGGGGAGGGCAATTGGGCCGATCGCCCCCTCTAAAAACTACGAAAGTAACTTCAATCACCACGATTTTGTACAATTTCGAAAACAACATTCGCGATACAAGGCCATTTTGTCGTTCATTGTTTTGTCACAAAATTTTTTTGAATTAAATTTCATCTGTTGTACAGTAACAAAAGCGTTACGAGAATTGACAACCAAATATTTCTGAAACCTACACCCTGGTAAGCTAATGTTTGGAGTTATATGAGTTGAGATATGATTCAACAGTGAGTATAGATAAGACACTCGGGTCTTGAGCAAGACCAACGAGGAACGCAATTTATAGACAAGATGAAATTTGTCTTTAGATGCATTTTTCAATTAAACGGTTCATGAAAATCAACGTATGTTAAAATCACACAAACATGCTGTAACAAGGAGTATTTAACATATTTTCATCACTGGATTAACCTATATCATTCTGTGACCGGCTACAGTGGCATATCCAACCCAAAATGTTTTTTGGGGGCCAAAATGGTTGATGTTAGGCAAACAACAGAATTTTGTTTGGGTACTGCCTCTCAAAGTACAAAATGACTAGATATGCTAAAAGTTTGGTGTGGGCCATGGCCCCCGGCCCCCGGCTACGCCTATGACTGGCTAACATGCAAAAATTTGAATTTTTATTTACAGCATACTCTAACTACAGCAAACCTTGATTTTTATGACAAAAAATTAGTGAAACAAGTATTTATACAATTATAACAGCTTCAGTACATCTGCGGCAAGATTTAATTGCTTCGTTAAACTCACAAACCCTTCAAGTTAAAATGAGTTATTCAGTGCGTTGATGAAAATTATGGAAGGATTTCCAGCTCGAATGTTCTCGGAGGACAATTCATTTTTCAAAAATGGGAACATGTCCTCCAAAATAAGAACGTATGGTATCCCTAAGAATGAGTAATAGAAAATCTTATCAAAATACAAACAAAGCACACATTTAATTCAAATTGCTTCTAAATGGGCTATACAATATGCTCAGAAGCGTTCTGCATCTGTCCAAAAAAGTGATTTTTCACGTTTAAAATTGGAATGTTGCTTGTGCGCAAGAATGAGATTTCACTGCGCAAATGGTCTGGTGGTGCTGCGCAATTGAGCAGTTTCGCACCATAGAGGGAACACTGGTGACGATGATTCACCCGTTACGGTGGATCGATCAACAAACCTTTTGCATTTAGAGACAGGCACAATAACTAAATTATGACCACCTCAAAGTTTGAAAGACGTCTGAGTTTTTAAAAGCGTTTGTCAATTAAATTTCAATTTTTTCTTGAAACCAAGCAATCGCATTAATGTCAAAAAAAGAACCAAACGGATTTGCATCTGCAATTCATACAACAAATACTAGGCTTTAATCTACAGCATTTTCACTTACTAAATTTTTAATGGTTACAGAAGACAGTTTGAATATTACAAGGATTCGGGCATTTTTGTCCCAATTCAATTGGGACGCAAAAAACACTGTGTTTATTCCCCAAAAACAATGCAAGAAAGCAAAAATCAAGTAGACATTTGACAAGGAACAGTATCTTGGCTCGGAGGTCTGGCGAAACGTATTGCCTTATGATGAATTTGATTTTTGTCCATGAGTGGGTGACTTTGTAAATTTATTTTCAATGAAAATGCTGAGCAAAGTTTTTTTTATCGAATTGCAATTTAAAAACCACTGACGCGTAAAACAACGTTTAACAAATCACCAAAACGCTTATCGCCCGCAGGACAAATGGCTCCACCGTTTTTCCGTAATTGGTTGGCAAAGATTTTGAAGGAGACAGATTGACTGTCAGTGTTTGGAACGTTTTCAAGACAAAAACTGTTTTAAAAGAACAAAGAAAACATAGCTTTCTAAAGCGGTGTTATTATCGGAACTGTTGTCCACTTCCATCATCTGAAACAATTTCTAGTTTGTTACAGTGAAATGGATTATTTGCTTGGCAGTGAAAGTACCGGTAGGCATGTATTCTTTCGGCAAACAGTTCGCAATCATAAAGAAAATTTCTTGTCTTTCCTCCATTGCACAGCTATTTGCAATCAAGGAAATATTTTGCTGGGACATTAAGGATAATGAAGTCATTGCCAAGGTTATTTATAAGCTGTGAATAAAATTGGCAAATCAAAATCTTTTTTAAGTTAATATGAACAAAGAAAGAGTTATATTTCTTTAGAAAATAATCCTAAGGAATTGAGACTCTCACTCATGCAACAAAAACATTACAATGTACAGATTTTTAGTATTATCGCTTGTTTTTCGTTACGTATACATCATGCCTTTGTTTGCAAATTTGATTGAACTGGATCATAACGATCAACGTCTTGAAAATTTTGATGATTTTGTTCACGTAAGTCCATTTATCGTCGATTGAAATCAGGGAAAAATGTTCCATCGTAACTAACTGTACAGTTTGCGGCGATTGCAGCACTTCGGGCAATTTTATAAAGAGAAGGCAGACAAACTGAAAAAGGCCCGGATTATCACGGTTCGCCCGAGCGATCCTTGCCTTTATGTGGGAATGCAGGAGGAAGGTGCAGTTTTAAAGTTGGATCACAGGGTGAGTTTTCATGAAACTCCATGCAGTTTGAAATCTAGGTTTGATCATATGCTCTAGAAATCAGCTGACCATTCAGTCGCGCTTATTCCTACCTGCTGTAAAGCTTTTCACCATATAAAAATAATAAATCCTGTAGTTTGAATATAGTTGACAATGGCTGAAATCGAATTCGTCTTCATGCGGTCTTACAAATCTGTTTTGATGCATTCTTTCAATTGTACGCTACATTAGTTTATATCTTTTTTGTGAAGAAATTTGCTTTAGATAATAAAAGGTTATAAACCACATCACGTAAAACATAGCATTTTACTTCGACTTCCGAAGACCCACTGGAGCAGGTGTTGCGCTGCGCATTTGCGTTAATAAACGTTAGAATGGTAATAGTTCTCTTACGTATATTACGTATATAAAGCAGGTTTACACATTGCATATTTCAGATTGAAATGCTGGGTTGCATATTTCAGATTGAAATGCTGGGTTGCATATTTCAGATTGAAATGCTGGGTACGGATCGACTCAAATCAGGCTTAGCAGTTGTGCTGAGCTGTGAGAAAGGCATGGTTTTTTCCCATCTCAACTCTTCTAGGCAAAACTCCGTAGCTTCGATGATGGATGCAATGTTTAAGATAATGGCGGGAAGGATGTTTTTTCCCAACATTCAATGTACCGTTTTTAGTATTTTTCAAGCATGCACGTTGGCTTCTGAAAAAAATGACTGTTTTTAAAATAATCCAAAGTGTTCAAAACAAACATATGATATGTAACTGGTTGCATGAGCTCCGCGTTATTTTATTATTGATATTAGCAATGGTGCTTCTGAAATATCTGAAATATCATTGTACTGTGATGTAATATTAGCATCACCAATGTTATTTGTTTCTTCTAATAATGCCTTAAAGCAGGAACAAACTGTTCTTGTGCGTTAAAGCGTTCTGTTTCGTAATTTACAATCGCTTTTATCTCGCGCATACGATATCTTTAAGATAAATTAACATGTGCATCGATGTATTTTCTAAAAACATTTCCAATTCTTGTTACATAATGAATGTTGGATGATTCTTATGCTCAACATGCAATTGAAAAAAACGTGAAAATATAAGCCACAAAGTTTCTCGATAGAAAACATGTGTTTTCAACAGCCCTTCCTGCAAGGTTGGATCTCAATCTTCATGTGATAGGAGGGTATGATGACGAGGAAATGTTGTCAGAAGAGTTGTCAGTCGAAATCCTACAAATGTTCTGCAACGGTAGTTATGGTATGCAATGAACACATTCATTTATTTCATCAATTTCCAATTTTTATGAGAGAACTAAGTGGATCCACCACGCAAATTAAACATCAACCCAAGATTTTGTGGCTTGGTTGTTACAGTGTTGGCACCATCAGTGAGCAGCGATTGCTCAGTTGTAGTGCCCGTCTTAAGTAAGGTTGGGTGTTCGATCTACGGCTACTGAGTGAAACACCGTAGAGCGTCTTTGGCAAGAACGTTCGCCTGAACCGTCCCGGCAAAAATCAAAATTCAGGCTTGGGCTTGCCGCCAATTGCCGTCACAAATTGATAAAAGCCATCAGACAGGAAGAGGATTCCCCCATTCGACTGTTGATACTTCTTACCATGACTGTCGTTTTTTGATTTTTTTCGGAAATTCAGAGATTAAAGCAATTGTTGAATTACAGAAATGGGCCACATAACAAATGGCACAATATTTCGTCAGACGGTTATGTAAGAAAGATGGTGAAAAATGAAACTAATTGGGGGAGAACTGTTTCAAATAAATGAAGAGAAATGATGGGCAAAATGGATCTTAAATTTTGTAACGAACCAAGGAATGTGATGACAAATCGCATAACCATCTCTGACGTGGATATATCATGAGCCTACACAATGTTTGAAATCTGAATTGAAAAGTGTCCTGGTACATAACACTACGATAAACCCAAAACCTGGCTGCAGAGGTGCCACCGCAAAAAAATCAGAATTAGTTTCACTTACTTTGCTCTAACACGTTGAGGAAACGGATTACGTTAGATCAAATCGCTTGGCTTCCTTTGTACATCAAATCGACGTAATCACGTCACTAAGCAGTAAAGGCATTGAAGAGCAGAAAATCCAGGAAATTGTTTACTTAACTTTTTCTGTGTCGTTCTAGTCATGACGTTTTTATAGCTTGTCTTTCTGAAGTTGCGAAATTCCCACCCAGTCTCTTGAGCGGTCCGTTTAATAGTTACATGCTTTGCACAGACGGTCATTTTTACGTATTCTGCATCTTCGACTTGGGCTAACTACGTTTCTTCTGATCGACTAACTCTTCCACGGGAGCTAATGCAATAACAGCACGCAACGTTGTTTCATTTGCTATCAACGAGTAGTAGCAACCATGCCATAACGAATGTAAAACATAAACAGAATTAGGTAGTTTTTTGAAAATCTCTCCCTTCGTAAAGTCGTGGACAATAAGGCTAAAAAGGCCGGAGCATAGTCATTAGGTCATTATCCACCAAGCTGAACCACAGTTAGCACATGCATAAAAAAGTTAAAAACGTTGTAATGCTAAAAAAAGTGTACTTTATCCTTTAATCTGTTTCCGTGTTTGCTTGTCACTCTCCGCGTGTGAGTGTGCTTTTGCCGGAGATCATACATGCATAATGTGGTGAGTCAGCTCCGAGACCGTTGTATAGCATCCGGCAAAATTGTTAATTTTTTGCTTAGAGGTATCAAAATAATCTTGGTGTCCGAAAAATCGCCCCAATCGCTCCCTCTGGATCCGTCCCTGTCTGAAAATGGATCATTTCTGTAACAAGCGTTTTTACCGAGATGCATATTGGAATATAAATATTTTACTGTCCAGACGGGTAAAATGTGTATTTAAATTGTTGCATTACGTTCGAAATTCGCAGGTGGAAGTACTGAAATCAACATCAAATTAAAGACATTTCTTTGCGGCAAGATGAACAGCGAACTCATGCGGTGTGGTCCAAAACTCGTTCAAGCTCCTATAATCAATGGATTTGTTGTGGACGTGAACACAGAAGAAATCATACCTGCCAGGTTTTGCGAGGAATCCAGAGGACCGATGACATTTGCGAGAAACATCCGAACGATATTCGGCAAGGAAATAACAACACGCGTATACGAGTAAGCCTTTGTGCTAAAACTGCTATCATCTCAAAATGACCGCATTCAATTTACAGTTTGCATAGACTAAGAAATCCTAAAAGCTTCGCTTTCATCTTCAGAACATTTTTGGAGCAACTGAAAGCAGTGCCGTAGCAACTCAACTCTGGGCCTCCTCCTAAATGCTTACAGGGATGAATAGTGATTTATAAAAAAAAGTTTTCGACGGTATGCTACATATCCAGACCGAATCGCCTTCAAAACAATATATCCTAAATGCAGACACACTTTTGGCAGAATCAGGCCCGTAGCCAGGTTTTAAGGTTTGGGAGTGCAGAATAAATTAAGGAGTGAAGGTTTTGTTTTATGTTTAAAATCAATTTTTGCGAGCACAAGAAAATTGGGGGGCACTAAACATTTGGGGGTAACTGCCTCCGAATGCCCTCCATGTCTACGGACCTGGGCAGAACCGTCGCCGGAAAGTCTTCCATTGAGACCTTCCTGTTTGTGCAGAGACCTAGACATTCTGAAATATTGTTTAATTCACAATATGAACAGCATTTGCAGATTGTACAAATTAATTGTAAATATTTCCTGCAAATACCCATAATAAGCTCGTAGTTTCCAACAAATTTTTTGAACGAGCTTAACAAAAGGAATTGGGTCGTAAATCATTTAACTGACAGAGATTATTTAGAGATGTCATAATGGATGGCAATTGTAAAAAAATTTGCAGGAAATCAAAATCAATCCTAAAAAAAATTTGCAGGAAATTAATTCTATCGTTTAGTTATCAAAACATTATTACCGAAGGAGCAAACATGAGGCCGGGTTAAAAGCATGTGCGCCGCGATGAACGTTTTCTTTCATAAGCGCAAATTGATAAACTTTACCATGAGCTTCAGGGAAATATGCTTATGAAGCGTGCGCATCGGACATACTAGTGGCCGAAATACGCATGCATACACCTTGTTGATGTCTGGACTTGTTGGTGCATTACACATGTTTAGATTAATAACATTTTGTATCTCAAATCGCCTAGAAATATTAGCAAATAAGGCCTACGTGGACGCAACAGTTAACACCCATAATCCACTTCCTGCACTACTTTGTTTTAGGACAACTTACAGTAGCAATGATTGCTAAATAGACTTCTAACTACACAATTAACTCCACCTGGCTGTCTGAACAGCAGGCTGCGCAAATGTGTAGCTTTGGTCGTAAGCACCAAAGACACCTTGCTGCTATGCAATACAAAGAGAAGACTACCTGGGTTAGATATAGTAACATTTTTTACAACAATCGCTACGCAAAACACGTTGACCAGGTGGAAGTCTGACTTCAATCTGGACGTATAAAACTAGGCATGTAGACAGGGCCGGATGAATGAACGTTAGGCCCATCAGGGCAAAGTCGTGACCACGAGGCCCGCGAAATGCTCAGGGCAACTGCGCAGTTTGCTCATCACGTCCAATCAGTGTTGCCACTGGGGTCAGTCTCGTTAACATCAGATCGTTGGCTTTTTCAAAATCAGATAACATCAGATTTTTACGTCACAGTTAATACAAGCTAAATGCTTCTATAACGAACACCAAACAAAGCGCAATAACTCACGCTGAATCCGAAACAGAGCGAAGTATCGTCAGTAAATGGAGAAATAGGTCATGCGCAAGGCATGGGCGTCGGAAGCGGGTCAGCGGGGATCTAGGCCCCGGAGATCTTAAATTTCAGCAGAAAAGGTTGTTTTTTTAGTTTCGAGTGGGAAAAAACAAATTTAACCACTTTTAGCCCCCCTTGGGAAATTTTTGGAAATATCCCCTGGTGCCCCCAATGAAAAAAATCCTTCCGACGCCCATGGCGTGGCGTATATGTTATTCTCAACGCAGTGAACATACTTTTTTCAATTTGGAACGATAAGCAAGCGCACGTGAGGTTGAGAAATCGATAAAGAATCTTAAACTTACTTTCATCCCGAAAAGAGAGGAAATGTGGAAAACCAAAACAACACCCCAATCAACATCAGATTTGTCACCAAAACATCAGACATCAGAAGTTTATCTGAAAACATCAGATCTGATGTTGAAACATCAGAAGTGGCAACACTGCGTCCGATCTTTGCCTGTAGAGGCAGGTTGCGAAATTTACTAGCGGATTCTTACAGACTACTCTTTGGTCTTTCTTACGTAGCAATGACACGGCAATCAATGTTTCAAATGTTTACTTCAAATTACGGTATCAGGCGTTTTGCCGCATATGACCAGGGCTCCCCCTGAGGGTTTTTCCACCCAGATCTGTTTTTGTAGTCGACCTGAGCATCTAGATCAGGTATGAAAAACCGCGTTAAATTTGTATTTTTTGAAGTGATAAATTCATCAGATAACTTCACATCAGGTGAGAAAGTACGCATGTGGGATGACGCAGAACGTGTTCAATCGGTCTCATAAGATCATTGTCATGGTTATATACAGTGGTGTATTTAAGGGAAGGCAAGCGAGGCTCTTGCCTGGGCACCCCCTTTTCAGGGTCCCCTCAGGGTATCTCGGGCGTAAATATTCCTCATTTTTGGTGAAAAATTTATTATCCGCTCATACCATATTTTCCTAATCACATTGTAGTTCAGTACTCTGTCTTCAATGGGGCCCCAAGAGCAACTGCTTTTCACATGTGTAAGTAGGCTACTCTGCTTTCAAAGGGGCTGCAAACAAAAAGTATAATGTGCAGGTACTCTGCTTTACAAGGACGCCTAACAGCAACTGCATTGTATAAGTTGCTTTCAAAGGAATCACAATAGCAACTGTAATTTGTAAGTCCTACGTTTCAAAGAGGCCCACAACAGCAAATGTAATGTGTAAGTAGGCTTACTACGCTTTCAAAGGGACCCGAATAGCTACCTTGTTTTCAAAGGGACCCCCAACAGCAATTGTAATGTGCAAAAACCTTGCTTTTATATGGGCCTAAAGTGACTAATGTATAAGCACTTTTCTTTCAAAGGACCAGCCGACTTCACTAATTTCTAGTGCTTCATATATCAATTTGGGGGTCTACGCTTTCTTTAGGGGGCTATTGAATTTTGAACCCCTGTGACAACGTGGGTTCTCCCCAATTGAGAAGTATGGAGTGCGACTGATACGGCTCTGACTGAAAGGAACTAACTAACTACAGAATACTTGGCCCTGATCATAAACAAGTTACCAAATTCCTCGAAATATCTAGGATTTTTCTAGCAATAGTTTACAGAAGTTTTGTTTTGGCTGCATGTTGGAGGCCGTTTCAGTAGTTTTGTATATAAGTCAATACCACCTTGTTGGTGTGCAATTTTATATTTCCGTAATCGTAGCATAAAAACCGTATTTTATGATCACTTGGACAGGAAAGGAGCCTTCACGTGGCCTTCCCTGTTGTGGCATTTCTTGAAATGCTTACTTAATCTGTCGCATCGAGAACAATCACAGCAACCCACGTTGGATGTGTTCAGCGTGGGCTGGGTAGGAAAACTCCTGGCACAGCAGCAAAGCTGTCGAAGTTGACCAACAACTCAACCTACTCCAGCTGAACAACGAGCGGTTCACTGCAAACAAGATCAGCGTTGTTGAGCAGCTAGCCTATAAGAACAATGCATTCATCATCGTCCTACATGAGACCCAGGCACAACTGCAGACAAGCTAGTGATTCCCAACTTCTCACAAGCTGGGTCAGTCCTGAGCAGGAATCGCGGCCTTGCCACGTTTGTCCACTAGCGGATGGAATGGACACTGGTCATACAGTCTCCTGAGCAATCAGAAACTGAGTGGTTGTGCGTGGAAGTGACAGGACAAAATAACGTCTACAAACCTCCACGCACGCAACACGCACCTGTGGCCATCCTGACGTTCCCACACACCCAGGGACGTAACGAGGTTAGATTGCGGTGCGGCAAGAAGCATGTTTGCTGCCCCATGTTCGAACCTGACGTCTTTCGGAAGCAAATGAACTGTATGGAAGAAAGTATTTGTGACATTTTTGGGACTCTTCGGCGATCCGCAGTAATTTGCCGCCTCCCGCAGTGATTTGGCGCCCCCATAGTGATTAAGCACCCGGGGAATTGTGCCCCCCTTGCCCCCCCTCGTTACGCCCCTGCACACACCAGTATGTATGTAGGCAATATCAAATGACCTTGGACTGTTCTATAACCCAAAGGAAGCAACCAGTTTCTCCTCTCACCGATGAAACGTCGGCACCAACCCAGACCTTGCCTTCGCCAGTTTCGGCCAGGACAACCGACTGCCGGACAGACGTATTCTAGGAAAGTTCCATGGTCACTACATCGCCCCTCCCTCATAACGCCACCAAGACTCAATGTTCCTGCTCACAGCGATCCAGTGCAGATTCTTAGCGTTGGAACATTTGCAAATCTGACTAGAAGCGCTTTTTGCCTTCTTACAGGTAAATCCGTTGAGCGATTGTCACCTCCGGACACATTAAATACGGAGATGGCATACCTAGAATTTTGCGAGAGCATGATATCCGCGGCCAAACAAAGTATCCAACATGGCCATCGCAAGAGCTATGTGCCATGTTGGGACAAAGAGTGCGAGACCTCTATCCCTCCTTCATCCGAGCCCCAGTGGGACTGACTCTAATAGAGCCCCCTCGTCCCTACTTTTTCGGCTAGAACAGAAGCAGGAGCGATGGGAGAAAGCTGTTAATTCCATTGACTTCTCGCACTCTAGCCGCAAGGCGTGGAGCACCATCAA
>JGI24159J19872_10003927_pt1 | contig 18817 bp, 13 predicted proteins | sample Ectturendosymbi4_FD_19872 | JGI IMG/M metagenome (IMG submission 19872) | reverse complement strand
GGGCACGCGCACCGTCGATCCAGTGCAGAGTTCATTAGCAGAAAGGTAGAGGGACGCGGTGCCAGGTTGCTCCCAAGGTCGGGACAGCCACCTGAAATGACTCTGCTAAGGCGCTGAGACCTAGATCCAACTACCAGTGATCAATCAGGAACACTCACTTATCCACTATGCAACATCAGAGATTATCCCCTGTGATAACATTACCGCTAGTTATGCCACTAATTTAGGCAACACTATTTTGGTTTTGGACGTGAGGTTATTATGGGCTTTCTTTGTTTTTAAGAACGTAGAGTAGAGCCAGAACACTAGCAACCAATTATACCAAACGTTTCGCTTTGTTCTAAAAGCATTTTCAATGGTAAAGCCTACTACCTGCATCAAGCCAAAGTAAACTGTTGAAGAGGCAAGCAAGGACAACATTTTCACATTTTTACATCACAATAACAATTAAACCAGGTCAGGGACCGAATTTAAGGGGGCGAGGGAGGACACAGTATTTTCTGACTCCCCCAATATTTTGTGATAAAAAGTAATGCAGTTGTAAAAAATGCATGGTTACATCGGAACAGGTCTTTTCAGTCTGGTGGAAACTCCTAATTACAATTCAGATTTAATCGCATTCATGAATCTTCAAAAGGATGTTTGTATAACACCAGCTAGCGTGACATTTCGCCTGCCTATATAATCATTTCAATATGCAAAGGTAATCAGTTGTTTATTTACAGAAATGTCGTGACCGAAATGTCTGCGCACCGAAACGTCGAGACCAAAATGTTCCGTGACCGAAAGGGCTCAGATCGAAACGGCTCAGACCGAAACGGCCGGACCGAAACGGCCGGACCGAAAAGTCGCGTATCCTGGTTATATTATTGTTGGAAACCCCAGCATAAACCTAGGGAATAATTAAGCAAAATGAACATTATCACTGGATTATCTGTGATCCCTGTATACAGATTTACTATGTAAACAAATTTATCATGATTGTTGATAATTGTGTTGGTTAGTTTAAACTAGCTGAATCGGTGTGCACATAAATTTTACTCAATCACGAAATGCTGCGCTGGTCTACAGCCTGCAATCAGAATACGGTTGCCATTGCTAGTATTTACCAAANGATCGTGTGGTTTATTTTTGATTTAATCTATGAGGTTTGGTGGTTCTAATGAGAATCTTGGGTTATTAGTAGCAGTGCATTTTANTTCCGAANTGACCAAATCTGAATTGATTATTATCATACCTTTTAAGCATAATTATGTCTATTTAAGCCCATCTCTCAGAATTAATGTATTTTCAAAATTAGACGCAGTCCTAGATATAGCACCATTGTACAGTACCAGTTGTTATACCAGCACCATGGGCGTAGCCTCGGGCCATGGTCTCCAACATATANCGTTTCCATAGTTTTCCCCATTTTCCCAACTTTACAAAAACGTCGCACTACGGTTGAGCGAACATGGTGCCGTCATCAAAACGCAACAATAGAGGTTTGTTGCCCCCAAAGTGTTTTACAAGCTNGGTCCCTGGACTAGGGTCTCCAAGCATTTTGCNGGAGGTCCACATAAGCCATAAAACAACAGTTCGAGGGCNGGACATCTTACGTAATTTAATTGTTTCAGGATATGCTACAATGTTACATTTTACAAAAAACAACAAATTTTTCGTATATACATTGTTTTTTCCTTATTGACGAAATTCCTTTGCGGCGATGAAATGGCTCCGCGGGCCGTAGTTTGGAAACCCCTGAATCGAACAAAGATGGAGTTTACGAACAGTAACATTGGAGAGAATAGTCAAATTAGAGTTCTGTGTTGCTGATGAGTGAAACTTGAAGCAGACACGTAAGAATATATCTCTTTAGATCTGCTGATTAAACAAAACTATCTNTAAANTCATGTGATGATTCCGCGTACAGTTTCCAGGTTGGTACAGACTGTCCAGTGTGTACACAGTGAGCACAATTTTCCAGCATGTAATTATAACCTGTAGAACTCCTCGGAACAGGATGCAGTGGTGGCATCTAGCCTAGACGCCTAAGAGAGGATTGGACAAATTTTTGAGAATCACTGCAGTAAATTGTTCTTTAAGGGAATATCTATTTTTAGTGTTAGCTATTTTTGCATAGACATAGCTTTAAACTGGGTGCTTCATTTTTTTAAATTATATATGTGTTTTTGTAGACTCAAGTTTTAAAAACTAGAGTAATTGAATGCAATGGGAAAGCATTATATATCCGTGTACTGACAGTGTTGGAGCTTTGTTTTTGTGCATTTCTTTTAAGACAGATGTTAATTCATACATTGTTTTTTCTAACCCAAAACCTCAGTTAGCCCATTCGGGTTAAATTGCCGTGTTGGCACTTTGGAATGCATAAGTGAGTTTGGGGTTGTCATTTGGGCACTCGATCTATAAAAGGTTCGCCATCACTGCCCTAGGTGAACAAAGGTTTTCACACCAAAGAGGCTGATTCGTTTTTGGAAAATATTGTGGTTTATGCACATGATCTTTAATACGGATTTGCAAAGCTGGAAAGTATCCCATGAATTTACAATTTTGACTAGTTGCTATAGAAGACTGTTTGAAGAGAGGATGGAAAGTAGGCAAAACGCTTCGATCTTGCCTTATCTGAGCTCACAGTTGGCACAAGTATGCAACATTACAAACCTTCTGGGACAACATCGACAACCATCATCATTCCACTATCCTCGTGGCTTAAAATGTGGCAGTGAATGACCATCGGACCGGTGAACTCGTCGGTGATGAAACGAATCTGCAAGTGTGATTTGACGATTTGCACTACGTAATTTCCCGAACCCCACAACCATAGTTTCCAGAGATCAGACCATAACTAATTGCATTAGTATCCCACGAAATTTTGAACAGAGAAAAGGATGGAATACGAACATGTCTGCGATGTTGGACAAAACGTTTAGATCAAACGAAAATTTCTGATAAACAGACTGGGGTTGAATCACATNACGTTGACTGGGTTTGAACGGGGTTCAGCCCCAGTCTGTAATGAATTGCATTAGGNTGGGAAAGAAAATTNTATTAATTTTTTCATAGCATTTGATGTTGACTAATTGGAAGAGCTGCAAGGATTTTTTCAAGTATTTGCATGATANGAACTTGAACGGTTNNGTTTTCCGAAATGTTTGAAAACTAATGAAAAGAAAAAGGTTTTCACAAACAATCTATCAAAAGGAATCCTTTCCCAGCAAAGAATCAGACACTAAGATCTTACAGAGTACGTATTTTGCCTACTGAATGCGTCATCAGCTCTGCAAAGTGCATGAAATATAAAATAGAAGTAAATAAAAGCCACGAACAGTAAACCTACAAATTCAGAGAATCTAATTGGAAAATTGCAAACACGGCTGCCCACTTTATATTCGAAAAGAAAAGGTCACAGCAGGAACAACTCAGCAAAACAAACTACCAAGGTTTGCACAAAATCACATTAATTAATTTTAACTATCTTGTGGGTCTTTTGTGTGCCTTCACACCTTTCGCAAGCTTTATGTTTGCACGTGAAACCTAACAAAAATCCGTACGATTTATGTAACTATAACATTGGATATGCGTCCTGGATACTGCACAATTCATTTCCTGTTTGTAACATCAGTTTTTGTCCTAAATGAGAGAAGACTCGTACGATTAAAAATCGTATGATCAATCAAGCGTAACAATCAACAAACAACATTACAGCATCCCTTAAAATCTTGCTAGGAATGCTCTGCTTTTAGAGTGTTGCCTGACACCTGTGACATGCAGTAAAGAATATCTTAAACAGGTACGGGTTTACAAATCAAACTTTCAAAATGGGGGAAACCTTATTAGCTGCACTGCGAGAGGAACGTAGTAAGCAACACGATTGATACGATTTCTGAATTTCGTTCTTGCACTTTTATCTTTGCAAACTTGGTGTGCTACCAATTTTGTACAATAGAAAAAGTCTACAGTAGGTAGTCACCTGTACCTTAGGCATATTCCTCCAATGCCATAAAATACAATACATCTCCATGAAATGCTTGTGTTGGTTGGTGTTCGTGCAGTATGAAGTCGGAAATATTCAGGGCACCTTATAATTATGATTTTAACAACAGACTTGACGGTTTTGAAAGAGTTATTAGCATACAATCAAGTCCTTAATTTGCGTCGTCTAATAATTCTGAAAAGCAAGAGACCACCACGAATCGAGGGTATTTCGAAAATGGATTTCAATCCCAATTTGTGGATCGCATACTGGCGTAAACAACGATGGCTCTAAGTTAGAGGCTTGTGTTTTGTTGCGGTCGCGAAGATTCACTCGTCTTCTGCAGCCATAAAAGCTATTCGGGTATACCGGTATAAACTATAGAGTTAGTTTGGTATTAATGTCGTTTTTTCCACCTACAGTATAAACTTCATATCCTTTTCCCGAACAGAATTCCCCCTCACCGTTATGTTTGACAAAGGAGGAACTGCAAGAACGTCACGGAAGACTCCAGCCTCCGAATACCCAATTGTTCCCGGACCTCCTTCTTTCCAGCGAATGTCGTGTCCAAGATACTGATCCCAGTCAGTCGGTCGAGGAATGTCAACTTCTGGATCTATGAACAAAACAGTAAAGTCCGAATTGCATCATTTTTTAAATTTTGTTTGAGGTCGTATTAACATTGCTAAACATTGTTGAACCTGCTTACTCAACATTAGTCGCTAAAACGAAATTATATGATAACTCACCGTAGCCATCGTATTGATATTTACACGTCTCGTTATTCTGATTCCATAGTTTCATGGTTTCTGCCATGTTCTCAGCAGCATAAGGTCCAATGTATTTATTGTAGCTGATGACCTTTACCACGCAAAAGAGAAAAATACTCACAGATTAATGTAGGTCCGCAACACAAATATGTTTTGAAATATGTAGAAACTGATAGAAACAGATAAAAGCGACACTATTTCAAAGAAGTGCTTTTTTTCCACTGAAGTAATATTTTGCGCAACATGTCAATTCCTCTTCAACCTTACAACTGGGATGGATAATATTAGGACACCGCTTTTTGAGTTCTTTTGAAAAAACTAAAAACTTCTTTGGAAAGTCGTGGGTTATAGCATTCTTTATGTAATAATCCCGTGGTCCATGGGGCATTCCAAAATTTGAACGAAGATATCTTTTTTGTTTTTATAGTCACCCAAATGATGAGCAAAAATTGCTGGACATTTTTCGTTTATGCTCCTAAAAATACACCTACCCAAAATTTTACAAGGACGAGACGCTGTTATTCAGTCATCAGTGTTTTTGAAGACCTATCTTTCGAATATGTTTTTTGTCTTTGACTTGCTCGTTTTGTAAAACCTATAGTGGAATCCAGTTTCATTGTGCACATTTGTTCACTTCAAGTCGCAGTTGAGCTGCAGGAAACACCAGGGATTTGATTTCGCTCAACCTTTAGGAATAAAATGCCTGAAGTGACAGAAAACCAGAAATCAACCTGGCATCTTAATGTACAAAACTGCAAATATCAGCAATAAGAAACGTCTACTAGCGTTTCAGATTCAACTCTATCCTGATGGAGATGAACATGCTAGAAAGTAAATAGTCAAAACTATAAAAAAAATACCTGAAAACCACGTCTTTGCATTTAAGATCGCGCTATAATTTTACAAAATCTGTTTCGCCCAATTTTTGTGACATAATTCAAAAGTTATAATTTACGATGTAAATATTATTCGCAAAATTAAAGTCTCAAAACATGACTACATCCTCACACACTCTGCATTGCAGCTATTACCACTGATAAAAAATATAAACATAAATTATTGGAGAAAACAATCCTAGACAATCAATGAATGAAAACACGAATACGTTTGGTGATGCGAAATCTAACAGATGTTCAGATAGATATCGCCATGGCATTTTTTGAACGCATACTTTGGAAACCCACATTTTCAATTTCTTGAATCGATGAAAGACGTAGAATTTTCAAAACATNCAGATAATTCGCTGAGAACAATTATGATGGATGAAGTGAAAAATATCACCTAATTTTTTTAATCCAGTCAAGCTTAATAAAAAGCAATCTAAACGGAGGCATGCCTTTGCGCTTGTCGTTTCTGCAAGTTCTAGATGATTTATCATTCTACAGTATAACAAATATTTCATTCACCAACCTGAAAACTGAACACGTGCGTATGGACTGGGTGAAAAAAATAAGGGCTTGGGTTTATCAGATACCATTCCTGAAGAGTATTCACTTCAACTTTATATCTAAAATTTCAAGGAATATGTTAGAAAACGTTACCTGTATTTCCTGACTTACCTCGAAATCCCAAGGCAATTATGAAGACAGTTTCAACATTATGAAGCAAAATGAACTTTTTAAGGTATTTGCGGTTTAGTTGAATCGTTTTTTAGTTTTCTCTGTTGGTAAAGAAACGAAAGGGATCGCAGTATTAGTAAAGCGAAAGCAAATTATTATTATTGACAAAAAGCACGATGAAGAATTCCTGCTTCAAAATAAAATTTACTTTTATGAACATACAATTGCAGTACGTAAGATGCTGGGTTGAACTTAGAGGTCAGTTCCACTCTTGAATTATCTTGGTGAAATTCAGATTGCTTGTCTACGTTTACTTGCAACTGTTTGCCACAGCTGTACAAAATGATTTGGGCATTGCAGTGAAAGCTGAAAAAGCGGAAGGGGACCGTTTTGAAAACTCCAGACANGTGGTTTTCCACCACAACTCCGAGAGCCGCATGCGGCCCCCAAGCACCTTTTTTGCGTCTCACAGCAGTCTTTCAATAAAACCTCTAACCTTTGGTGTAACGGACTTCGTTCTGCAATAAAACAAAACGTGTAAATTGAATTGTGTTAAATTTCTTTTAGTGCGGCTCTCTAACAAAGTTATAGGTCTGGTTTGGCTCCCTTCAGCAGAAGGATTGAGAATCACTGATCAAGACATTATTTTCAATGTCTAGCAGAGAGAAGAACTAAAAGGTAAAGATTGTGAAAGTATTTACCAAGACATCGGGCTCAGTAGACATAAAGAGTTTTCCAACCACAACCCAGTGGCGGATCCAGACTAGGAGCTCAAACACTTTTATCGATTTTCACCACATCGCATTGTTATAATTCTCTGTCAATACTATTGCATAATTTTCCAGTGGAGGATCCATACCAGGTTTTCTTGGGGCAGTCAGACAGTCATACAAATGACGCCAAGAAGTACCTCACTTGTTTAAATACCTCACGTTCTCCATGACAAGCGGCGAGTGCTAACAAAAGAAGTGCGGGAGCGCACGCAAATATATAGCCAGTTTCAACAGCACATCAAACACATTTTAAAATCAGTAACCTATTCACTTTCATTGCACTACAAACGAATCATGAAAGAAATGTGGGAACGCGTTCCAGCACCCTAAAAAGTGTTTTGTTTTGGTGCTTTTCCCAAGCGTTCCACCCCACTACACCACTGCTGCAGCAAGTAAAGTGCAAACAAATACGAGCTCTGATTTAGAATTACAGAAAAGTGACATATGCAAATACTGAAGAGGAAAGAGNGTTGCACNATACACAATACGAAATATTCTGCAGTAAAATAGCGGNCAGTTGTTGAAATATGACCTTAGGCTATGCGTTTTGGATATCTAACAGTTNCGTGGTTGTTTATGGGCACAATCCTAAGGGCACTGGTGTGGAAATTACCCTAAAAGAATATTCCCTCTAGCAAAACGTGAGGAGGTAGGCGCTACAGGCTTGGCTACTGCTAATAGAAGTCCCTCCCATGCGTGATTCTCACAATTATCAGTCCACATAGATGTAAAGCTAATTTCATTAAGCATTATATGAAAGTTAGATCCTTGAACCATTAAATAAAAATGCGTCCGAAGTGTTAATACGAGTTTAATGAGATATAGAAGGGGAATTTATACCGGAGTCATTCAAAAATGGAATATATTTCGTTTACACGGGTTTCAGATCACAGTAAATTTTGGCAGCATGCCGTTGTACAGTAAACAAACTTTGCTTAGGCAATTTCAGGTGCTTCATATTAAGCTTTTACCATAGTTTACAGACTAACGGGGCAGTTTGAACTTTAAAATTTCTGGAGGAACCTCTTCTCCAGCCTGAAGGTCAAAGGGAAAAGTTCCAGGGAGAGCTTATTTACAACCTGAGGGTCAGAGAACTAAAGAATGAATTCAAGTGTAGAATTCACAGGTATATATTGCTTTCATCACCTATTTTCATTGGTAGAAATTCGATTTGCACCACTTTAGAGATATTCATCAGCCAGAAGTTTTTTTTGGAATGATATGATTGGTAGTTTTGAAGGTAAGACTTGATTTTGCAATCTAGTACCTCAGTACTTTTCCAGGAAAATGAATTTGGTACTTTAACGCATGACAGCGAAATTTCCGACTTACTGCGAAATTTTTGACCTAAAAAACTACACGGAAAACTCTGACACACAAAGTTCCATGTAGACCAAACATACAGTGTATTAACATTGATGTGAAATAATACACATGAATGCACAATATTTTTTTAAATATCGTTTCATACTGAAAACCAATTGGTGATTTGTTCGATTTTAATTCTTTTACGTGGCTATCGTGAATTCCATAATTATCAAAAGACGTTATCTTGTTGTCTGTCTTGTACCGCAGTGTAAAGACTAATGATATTGGGGAGTCAAATCGAACCCAACAGATAACCATACAAAAGGGACTTAAGACGAGCGATTCTATCTTAAGGTCATCTAAATTAATATGTACTTGTCATAAACCATGCATTTATTGTGTAAGTTCACCAAATACAATAATTTTTTGCTAATACGACCAACACAATTACCACACACAGAATAAAGCTGTCGTTTCCAAGTTACAAGGACAAGAATCCGCGAGCGTGATATTTCATCTTCTACGATAANCATTTTGCACGACACTGTACGTTTTCGTGTGCGTTTCCAATGTTCAAACAAAATATTTAATTACATATTTTCGAAACATCCGCCATCCTTGCGCTAACAATGCAAATTTCGTTTAAATGGTAATACCTGTAATATGTTGTACTCGAAAACTTATTCCTGTTCATACCAAGATTGGCGTCAGATTCAAGTACAAATCTTCTTTTTATGTCTTGCTCTGTTTTATCAAGAAAGTTCCCGACAAATGACGGCCTGGCCGGGAGCTCAGTTAGGAGTTTGGTTTGTTGTTGTGGGCCGGTCACTTTTATGGTGAGTAAGACTTGATTGTGAGGTGGTTCGTCTGCTGTAGATAAGTGGTCCATGTCTGTGCTGGAAGATTGCAGCTGTGTATGACAATGAGACGAGTGAGAAATAAAACACAACATTAAATAATGGTGGTAAAGCAGTTTAGCGGAAGGTCTAAATTCATTCTATGTGTCTAACTTTTAATGTAAGATAACTTGTCCTGAGCCTCCTTTGATGGAATGCATAGCGGTAGTACAAAAATATTTACTAATATTTGATTATAGACTATCGCAACGAATAGAACAGTACGTTCTTGTTTCAATCATGATTGAATACATTAAAGTTTTTCCACTGTTTAGTTTAAGTTTCTAGGAATTAGATGTTTAGTTTCAGTTACTAGGATTAGACAAAATTAGAACAAAAAAAACATTGCAGACCTCGATGAATTAGTGTAAGAGCTATTCATCAGATAACTTCTCTTGAAATTCTGAAAATATTTCTGGAAAACGTTTAAGCTTTACAAGCATCCTGTTCTAATGAACTTTTATTTATTTGATCCTGATCAAACAGCATATGAAAAATAGTTCATGTTATGCTTAAAGTAAATTGGTGTCTTTTTAAGTAACAATGAACTTCAAATACTAAAACTGTCGTGGGTGAAGAATGTATGATAGAACTCAATGGATCTTTTACGTAGACACTTGTACATGCACCTTTAATGTTGCGTTTGATTAACAAGATCTTTGTGTGATGAAAAAAGGAACTAACTAAAGCAATGTCTACTGCAGATCTAGACTTCTTTCGAAATGTCACTCACTGCGACACTCAATATTGATGACCTCTCCACATTCTTTATGTGGAAAATAAACGTGATCAAAGTGTCAGTGAAAAACATTCCTGGTCGATTCGACATCAGCCAATTCTGTTACGTGGAAAATCTGTGTCATGACGATTCACCAACATGATTGAAAAGAGAGGATTCAGCACAAGCAACAATTCTGCATCGAGGCAGTGTAAGAAAAATTGGAGCAGACGTTTAACACTGAGAAAACAGATTTTGCGACTGAGATGCTGTATTAACAATTCTCACCGTGTCCTGCAAAATAGATGCAGAAAAAATGTGCATTATGCAAAACATTATACTCTACATTTTCTCGGGATCAAGGTGAACAGCCAACTTCTCTTGAAACTGAAAAAGGCACAAGCTTATTGTCAAACATATAGAAAAGGAAAAACAACACAGAAATTCCAAATTCGTATTAAAGATTACTTGTTATCTGATATTTTGTGGTTGTATTTGCAATCGTGCTGCTATATTGTTTCTACGTGCATTAAGTGTTTGATCAAAGATATACAGTGCATCGTAAAAACCGAGATTTTGGTTAGATAGAAACGTGAGAGGGTCAAAGATCTTATCAGCAGCGATGACAGTACTTTCTGTATGGTGTAATACTCTTATCTTTATCTATCACATGAACGACATCTAAGTTTTTGGAAACAAAACGTGATATGAACGTGGGTGTTATTCCTGGTAATATTTGCTAATTATCGCCGGCGTATCTGTCAAAGAATGTAGTTCTGTTTCTTTTATTCACGTGTAGTGCAATAAAGTTTTGTGAAAATCTTCTGCCCAAATCAAAACGGTGGCCAGCACCAATATTCACCTGCAGCCTTGATATGATTATTTTGCAATTGTGATAAGCATTTGCTTATTACAATGTTGAAACAAGATAGGCTCAAAAAAGCGCACTTCCAGAAATATGAGACTGAAGATAAGGTGCAAAATCGTGTAATCAAGGTAAACAAACGGAAAACCACGGTAGTTTCCAAACTCACATAGTATTCTCCGGGATTATTGCACACAATCAACCAATCCATTCGAGAAGATGGAACCAAAAAACTTCTCCCTAGTCTCGGTGGTGTACCGCGGTCGAGATAAATACCGTCCACAGCAATTTCAAGTATATCGCAAGCAGAATTGCCATTATCATCCACTACGTTTAAGGCCAAGTTGAGTTGTGATCCGGCGTTTAGTAATCTGTTCGAAAAGATCACGGACATAAGTTTAATATGACTAGGCATGACCAAATCCATAATTATTTCACACCTTCTAGCAAACCTTTCCCGTGGCCCCACCTTCCTTCTATTTCACACCCGATTTTTTTAGGAGGGCCGCGGGAGACCATCCCTATGTGGTCTAGAAATACTGTACATCGCGGTTTTCGACAACCTCTGGTAGTTCTATTATAGTGCTAATAATTTAAAGAACTACAGCGGTTAGAAGAAGTTGTATTAGTGATTAGTTTTGAAATTTACCTTAACGAAATAAGTAAACAATTTCGCGACCTTGGTATCGAACTTCATCATATGGGCACAGGTAAAGATCAACTGCTGCTGCACACAAGTGGAATGCATGGAAAGACAACCCGGCGCAAACATTTGCTAAAATGACCCACACGAGTTTTTCAAGTTAGGCATCAATTCAGTGGAGGTCTGTTCCACTGGAAAGACTTCCAGACGAAAGAACTATGAACTAAATGCAAAGGCCCACGTTATATATTGCAACGGCAGATGTCATAGGACTTCATCCATTTTTGTCCAGAACCACAGTGGTTAAAGCGCTTTGTATGTGTCCCTGGAGAAGCATTACATCTTCAACACCAAGAACCACAAAATCATTGTTGAACTGAACAAAATTTTCCTTAAAAACATTGTTACACAATATGGCAACCAACTTTATTCCCAATAAACAGAAAATTAACCAATCATAATTTTCTGTTTCACTGGCAAATATTACTGTGCATTACATCCTACAGGAGCTTGCTCGTGTGCAAAGTTAGGTAGAACTTTTTTGTGTATTCATTGATGACACAATTTAGATAACCGCATCAAAAACGTCTAATGAAAGCATTCGACAGGCACTAACTTTGACATCGAGCTACTTGAAACAAACCAGACAATAGAGCAGGGTATCAAACGCACATTGTTCCGAGGGCCAAATGAGGACTTTTAAGTAACTGAGTCCCGAGGACCACATGACGCTGACGCAAAGTGGCTTGAGCTGAACGTTACTAGAAACAGCTTTTACATCTTATTTGCTGTGAAAGGTATCGTACGTGAGTTATAGACAAATCATATCTAGCCGTCTCTACATTCCTATGAGAGGAACTTGTTCACTCGCTTGTAGAGCACTTTCAAACACCGGAGAATAAACTAAATAACCTAAATGTCGACTATTTGAAAATTCCCAAAGAATATCGCGGGGCGCACAAAATACCCTCGCTGGCCACATGTGGCCCGCGGAACGCGTGTTTGAGACCCCTGCAATATATAGATTACACCAACCAAATAGACTTATCGCGGTACAATACAATATTGAACGTCATCACAAATCAACCACCTATTTTTGACTCTCACACTGTTACTTGTGCAGAACAACCAAATGTCGAGTCCAGATGTCTGGGAAAATAAATGGATTAAAAACTAAACGAACAAATTGATATTAGAGGCATGATACTTCCTCGCGTGAAGTAATTTTCCCCTTTGTTTTTTTCATCCGGTATCGCCAGGTTGTTTCATCCTTTTGGCATTTTCGCATCACACATGTAGTTTTTTATTTACGGATGTTGCTACCTCCCTCTCCAACGTTAAACATAGGCCTTCAACAGCGTTCATCTATCAGTCTTACCACCTCATGAGCGCCTTCCTGCATAAGCATTCCCTACCTACATTGGTTAAGTCATTGTCGCTGCGTTGCTTTTAGCTGTAGTTTCGAGACTGTACAGCCTGCTCGCTCGTTGCCCTGCATCTAGTGACGATTTGTTTTTAAGTTTTGGTGAAAGCAATTATTCGAAAATTACGTATTTTCCACTTTTTAACTTGTCGCAGCTTTATGTTTTTGATATATTTACTTTTGTCGTTAGATTGCTTATTTTGTCGTCCCTGACTTTAGCCCTTCAGGATCTCACCCACGAGCAATGCTTGCAGATTTCAGGACTGACGATGCGTACAGTTAGATGAAATCGATTTCCTAATATTCGTATACTCTAGGCTGAATTGCTTTTGTAGCGACTGATTACATGAAGAGATGGAAACAACTTTCGTCTGTATCTTTGGTAACCATACGTAATGCACTACCACACCTTCAGTACACGCAGGTGTGCATACTCAGTACTTCATTTGCAGGGCCGAAATGCCTCCAACATAAATGCAACAGGAACAAAATCTAATATGTTTTCACATGGGAAGCCTCCTGGATACACACGTAGTCGCATGGAGTAACAAGAACAAGTACGAAGTCAACATGCAGCACACCGACTGTAGTTCCTTGTTTAGTCATTTCACAACAAAGCTTTTGTTCCAGCTTCACCATTTACGCGGTCTTTTAGAGTGCTTTCTGCCAAGGTCATTCTATGGTGAAGGAAGCTCAGGTACTGGAAGGCTTGGTCAACCGCGTGTTCATTCTAAGACGTTTCAAATGGAGATCCGTCAACTCAAAATCTCGTCTTCCAACTGAGAATGATATGCAGATATCATCTAGCCCAGGGGTCGGGAACCTACGGCTCGTGAGCCAGATGTGGCTCTTTTGATGACAGCATCTGGCTCGTTTGATATTTTCTTAACATGATTGTTACGAATGAAAATTTATCTGTAATTTTCCATCTACCAGACTACAAAGACACCAGCAACACCACACAGCACCAGAAGTCGCATTAACAGTAAAAAGCATGTAATTAAAGAGAAAATTCAGACATTTGCCATTGTTTAAAATTGTTGATTTTGCTTAAAAATGCACACGTTAGTTAGTAAGTTAGTTGCATTAAGTGTTGAAAAATATTAAATGGCTCTCACGGAAATACAATTAAAAACAAGTAGGTTTAATGGCTCCTTTAGCCGAAAAGGTTCCCGACCTCTACAGCCTGTAAAGCCCAATCTTTTGCTAAAGTTTTGTGAAGAAGTCTCCCGATTGTTTTCTTAAATCGATCATCCTCTTTGGTGAGTTTCTGGTTCACCACATTTGCAATTGTCGAAACTGAAGATTGAACGAGTTAAAGCGTTTTTCAATAGTTGAATAGATTTACCAATTGTGCGAAAACCCGATCGTTCCAACAAAGGCCATTACGGTTTGGAATCCAAGATGAGAGATCATAAAGTAGACCAGATACACATCTAGTACAAAATAAGAAACATCGTTGATATACTGCAATTGATTCCTGGAATGTTTCCTGAAGACTGTCAGCATTTGGTGAAAACAATTTTATTTCTGGTTTTAAATCTCCTATTACTCAAAACCTGGTTGCAAAACCTTGGGAAGTGTCTCATTGTGACTGAGCGCTGCATTGAAAGCACAGTTCTCTTTTACTTGCATGAACTGGTAATTTGATATGACTTTCAGAAGAGAAACGTTTCACTTCAAGATTTTTTACAGCTTAAACCCTCAACACTATACCTTGGCTTCTTTGGAGTCTCAGCTGCCATTTTTCCTGTGAAAATTTAAGCAGGAGCATGTTGTTAACATGCTTCGCAATGAACAATCTTTGCAAAAAGTAGAAAACCAAATATAGCAAATTGAATATTTTACCTGCGTTCAACAAGGTTGTGGTTTTAAAAATATAAAACCAATATTATTTAGTTGAAATGCAAAAATCTGACGAGAATAGTAAGCGTTTGCAGTTTTTGCATAAATATCTTTTCTTGGTATTTTTCTCCACATAGGATACTAGTCGCGATGGTCAGTGTAGTGCATGCGACTTGTGTATTAGTTTTTTCCGCACACGGTAATCTTCATGGGAGCTAACCAACACGCAATAGTGCATTTACTTACAGAAACGTACCTGAAACGTTTGGTTTGACCGGTGGTAAGATTCATCACTGGGTTCAACAAACCATTAGTAGTGAAATAACTTATATTGTTCGACGTATTTGTCAGCCAGGCAAACAAAGTTTGGTTTGAGTTGAAAATAGTATAATCTCGCAAGCTGCCAATAACAAAAAATAATTTGTGATTTTCATGCAGTCATGAATGGTAATGGATTTGTCTTTTTAAAGTAGCAAACACTGTCAATCATGTAGGAAACGATTCGTGGTCAAAATTATTGCCAAGTTGCCCAGATACGGTATATAATGAAAAGCAAAGTCTGTGCAGTAATTGTGACTTATCTTGGTGAATCAGAAAAGCTAGAGTGAAGAGAAGCAATGAACACATAGTTTTGTCATTAACTAGCTAAATGGAGAGCAGCAAAGCGGCATATACGTTTACTGCAAATTTCACCATTCATGTCTTAATACTGAAAAATGCTTTCTGGAAAATACCAAACAACATACATATATTATAAGTTTTGCATAACAATTGCGTGAGCTATCTTTGATGCAGTAAGGACCGTAATTTTTAGCTACTTCAGCAGGTGCTGCNCAAGGACAAAACGTGATCTTATAGCCGTATTTGGAGCAGAGGTTGGAAACGNCCAAGACCNCCGCTGTTAAGNAGGATGTTACAAGTTTGCGGTGTGTCTGTACGCGATCAACGACATTTATGCAACTACTTTCTGGTGTCGACCTGAAACGTAACAAACAACTCTTTTGCAAGGTGTCTGCAAGAAAAATGACAAGGAAAAGGAAAAAGAAGACATTTGAACAAAATTATCACTTGAATAAGTTGTCTTGAATCATTATCTGTAATATGGCAAATCCTCCAAAGGGCGTGTAAAGCAAAGTAGGCTGAAAAACCATCTGAATATCGTGTTCGCAGTTTAAGGGACAAGAAACCTGTTGAATGTGCTTCGGAACCGATGAATCTGTTGGATCTTCGATTATTATCATTCCCCCCATTCCACTATCCACCTGAAAAATGTGAAAGCTTGCACATTACTACTTCTCAACTGCGAATTTCTGTAACAGCATATCCTCTTTCGGAAACAGATTTGCAAACGTTAGTTCTACTCTCGATTTGACGTCAGTTTTCGAGTAATTGCCGATCGCTTTACCCGACTCAGCAGTTTTTCTTAAAAATATTGTTCTACACACACCAAAAATATCTTTTTAATGATTTTATGCTGACACGTTTTAGAAATATTCCTTCCATACATTCCAAAGTAATGTTGTTCTCACAAAGAGAAAACCCATCCGTTATACAATCAAGCAGGAAAATCGGCAGTGTCACAATGGATGATAACTCAGTTCATTGTTTTTAAATCAGATTAAATATCTCACCTGAAAATAAACCGATCCGTGAAAGTGTGGATGGTACCAGAAACTCCCAGCTGGATGATTACTGATTATCGAATATTTGTAGTCGTAATGCGCAAAAGGGCCAACTTTCAAGAACACACTGTCTTGCGGTTCCTAGACAACGAGAAAGAATAGCACCATTGTGTAGTTTTTTATGTACAAACTTCCTTCCGCTATAACTGCTTAAAAAATAATCTCATTTTTTAGATTTGTTTCAGGTGACAGCAGGTAGAAGCCTACCGTGCTTCTTTGCATCTTTCCGGAACGGTTAAGGCAAACGNTCTTGCCCGAGCAACAGGAGCTCCACGAGAGANAACCCATGAATCGAAAACCTACCCTTTCGATTGAGGTAGACGCTCCAGATATCAGCGTCAATTTNCGTTGTACTTTCATTCCAACTTTGCGAGATTTATCGTTCATAAGAAACAAAACCTTTCGCCACTGGAATATCAACCCGACGCTTGCACGCGATCCACAGCATGATAGTAAGGGGTGAAACTCCAACATTTCCCTGGGTTTCAACGCCCAAGTTGCAGAATCGTTCAAAGTTAGACCCAGTTTTCTTAATCTACAATCCTCTTTCTTTGATGAACGAGATTCTTTCTCGAGGGAAGTTAGTCTCGAGTAAACCTAGGGTTTCACAACCATCAAGCCTATATGATGCAGGTCAGAATTTTGGAAAACCAAGCTTGCAACTTCTTCATGATGGATACTTTTCACGTGCTACATGAAAACAAAAATTGCTGAGAAACCTAGCCTTTTACTTTTGCAAGGCCTTCGTCTGATCATTCGAAAATTTCAAGGCAACTTGAGATATCTTAAAATTGCTGAACACCGGCGTTAGTACTTGTAATCAGCTGTGTTCCCTAGTCATATTTGTCGAGTCAGAGTCGAGTCATTATTTGGTCGAGTTGAGTCAGAGGCGAGTCACAAGAACTATCCAGTGACTTTGAGTCATTGGTTTGCAAGCTCGAGTCTATATCGAGTCAAATGAAATTCAGCATTGCACCTATGATTTCTTTACTACAAATTGGTACCCAACGAACTACAAAATGGCGTTCAACGAGCTAAAAAGTGGGGTCCAACGAGCTACAAAATGGTGCCGAATGTTGTTTTAGCAATTTTGTTTTCAGGTTATTTAGATCTAAATTTTTAGTGAAAGCAGTTTGCATTTTACGTCCCTCCTTCATTCTTAGACGTTTTCACAAGTCTAACACAAATGTGCTACAAGAAAACACATCCTTGTTTTTCACACGCTCAGAAAATGACCAGAGATGAACATGGACTTGAATTTGGATTTAGATCTTACCGCTTTCTAACATTTTGATGGATTTGGATTTTGTAATATCGGCTTTACCGGAATTGGATTTGATAATATGGTTTTGAACTTCTTGCCAACTTTCGGTTCAATTTTGGGAGTGCAGATTACTGTATTGAGTAGTTTGGTTCAGTGGAGTTTCTCAAATCCGTTGCGATTGTATATTGTGTTTGTCAAAAATGTTGAGCCTTGTCTATGACCAGCGAAACAAGTCTGCTCTTTCACGTATCATGTAGTAAAAGTTGCAGAATTAGTCTGACTCTGATTGATCCAGTCCCTTTCCTTCACTCATCATTACTATACATCCCGTAATACCTATACCTCATAACATTCACCACAGTTCATCAGTGTTCGTGTGGAATCATATTGACTCGATTTCCGCAAGTTGTACCAATGTTTGTACAATCGAAAGGGTTCCAAACATTGCTTATGCATGTAGTCCAGTTCTAATAAGTCGTTTGTGTTGCATACCTCTTCTTCTTATGGTCTTATGTCTTTCACGCTTTTGCTGAGCTCAACAGATCATCTCATTGCATTGCGGCTAACAGTGAGTATTTTGACTTCTCTGCAGTGTCAATTTTTATGATGTTGTGACTGTGAGTCAAAGTTAGAGCATAAGTTAACTTGAATTAGTTTCCAAACTAATTATTAGTTTTTTAATCTTTGCGATGGATAACATGTGGGCCTAACCTAATAATAATAGTGATAGGAATTTGAATTTAGACAAGCACTGGTTTTCGCATTTAAGAATTGTTTTTCGCATTTGGATTTTTGAAATATAATTTTAGCATTGAATTTGAATTTGAAAAATATAAATCCGTACATCTCTAGAAAAGGCTCAAAGTAACAATACCAGGCCGACTGCCATAATCACAACATGCAAATACTACATTATTTGTATATTTGTAGTAAATACTGCAAATACTACAAACCACGATAATGTGTAATATGTCCTGCTGGACCTTCAGTGAAAAGCAAAGCTTCATCTCTACCTCCGTGTTGCTGTAGGTGGAACACTTGATATTTAAAATGCAGCATAACACCACTAGGAGACACAATCAAAACCGAAAATTTGCG
>JGI24159J19872_10003924_pt1 | contig 18823 bp, 11 predicted proteins | sample Ectturendosymbi4_FD_19872 | JGI IMG/M metagenome (IMG submission 19872) | reverse complement strand
AAATAAGCAGAGTTACAGAATACTAGAATACACAGTATTTTGTTCTGGACAAGGGAAATGTTGCTAAAGTTCATAATTGGGAATTTTTTCCATGTAGGAGGTGTTTCTTAAGTTTCCATTTAAAGGTGGTTGAAAATTTAATATCGTCTGGTATTGAAGACCATACTTTGTACCTGTGTGCGTTTGCAAAACTGTAAGCTGCGCGACGCTTCAATGGAAGTTTGTTCCAGATCCAAACTCGAGATTTTGGCAGCTTTGATAAGTTCTTGGAGGGTGGTTCTCAAAGACGATATTCCAACTTCGGGTGTATAATGTTAAGCACAATGTACTTTCTTACGGATTGCATCCGAATAACGTCGAAACTACTTTCCCTGCGAAATAAACTGCAACGTATGCACTTGCGTACGTCACTATTGTGGCTTACAACTGTTGAAAGGCAGGTACGTGCAAGTTTGAATCGTGGCAAAAGAATTAAACGGGAGCCAAACAGGCAGATCCGTCACAAGCTTGCCACGAGGCTAGAGCTTGTTTTACGATTGTTTTCTTGCGGATATTTCAAAACTCATTATGCTAGGCAGCGTGGTGCAAATCAATAGCAAGCAACCATTCTGACGATCACCTCTCATCTTTCAGTCATGCGTTGCCTCGGGGTGCCAGCGCGAAGCTTGACCAATTTCGAGTCGGCCCATGACACGGACGCCAATCTCACGCTCGACTACCACTACAACAAGGACGGCAAGCCGCGCGAAGAAGAGGACGATTCAGTCTGGTTGGTGCACACCTGCGTTATGATTCCACTTTTTTGCACAAGCACGCGTGTTTGGCTGCGCGTGTACGTCGCATTGTGAGATCACAACGACCTTTTTCAAACCGACTGCGTTTCTTCAGCCTGATGAATAGCACCGGTGCCGCCGCTCGTCATGGATGACTGAAGGCGTAGCGGCTGAAGCGCCATGTCATGTTCGCAATCCCGGTGCCAAGCGAAATTTCTGAATTCACGCCATGTGCGCATGCACAGGGTAATTTCTACATATCAAATACGCTGATAAAACTGCTTATTAGGGCTTAAGAGTTTAGTGTTGTGGTAAGTGCGTCCGATTGGGGTTGGGGTTAGAGTTAGAAAAGAAATATAATTGAGGTCTAACACTAAGTCCAATATTTTTCAATGTTTTTTTTTTTCCCATACTGTAACTTGTGTTGGGTACCAGACAGCTAACCAAAAAGCATTAATTTACACAACACACATCAAAAAAGTAATCGCCAAACTTTATATCTTTACTCTGAGAAGCAAAATACCTGACAAACAAAAATAGGTCAGAAATTTCGCTTGACACCGGTTTCCTCCCAGAAACACGAAGCACAATTTGAAAATTTTCGCAGCTTTGTTTGCAAAAGGCAACCGGAATTGAATGTTCCACATGTCAACTGACACTTCGGTGCAAATCTGATTTCTAGTTTTCTGGTTTCTACTCATGTCTTCCTTTGCACTAAAATGATTTCTAACCCTTGTTGTTCCATTAGCGCTATATTCGCCTGTAGTATCACAATTTGGGAGTGATTAAAAGTACCATAAAGTCGTTATCGTTGCAGTTAGTATTCAAATTGTTTCAGTAGCTTTAAACTTTGGTTTGCTAAAATGAAAGTAAGTCATTCAATGTGCGGCCTTCACGAAGATCGTGACATAATTTTTGGCCCAGTAAGACATTTCAGTTGGACACAGCTGGCCTAGACCAAATAAACATCTGAACAATAGAGTTTGATGTCACTTGGCGATTAGTTAACAAGGAAGCCGGTTGTAAAGTGTAGAATTCATCATTTGTCATTTGGTTGCCTGAAAGAAACGCGGAGTGTTCTTGACCACATGAGATATCACCGTTAGCATTGTCACTCGCGGTGCTTGTCGTGGATGGCTGAATGCGTAGCTGCTCAAGCGCCAGGTCGTGTTCGCAATCCCGGTTCCCTCCCAACAACACGAAACACAAGTTGAAAATTTTCGCAGCTTTGTTTGCAAAAGGCAACCGCAATTGAATTTTCGCTCGTGCGCAGGAACTTTCACGTCTGGAATGACGTTTGGACGGCGCGCGAAGATCTGCCCGCTGGCTTCGGTGGCTGGCAAGCGCTGGACGCCACGCCGCAGGAATTGAGCGACCGCAAGTTCCAGTGCGGCCCGATGTCGGTCAACGCCATCAAAGAGGTAACGTTGCTGATGACGCAGTTAACATGTTTGAGTGCGTGACTTTGAACCAAAACAAACAAACATATTTTTAAGGCTGAAACTTACAATAATTCTTTAGAATATGTACAAAACAGAGGGACAAACGTAGGCAGCAGCACTCATGTGCCTGTGCTATCAGCCTCTCTTTGCCACGAATTACCTACAGAAGCAGTTGACGTTTATGGTAGGCAAGGTAAACAGGAAAAACAGCAATATTTAGTTCTGCAGTCAGTCAACAGAGCATCAATCTGCGGAAAAGCAATACAAAGTGTGACACCAGTTACTGTGTTCTCTAACCTGGAATTTTGTAGACTTCGTGCTGCTGCACTCTCGAGGTTCGGATTGAATTCGTCGTCAAAATCCCCACTGCTGGTTTGCAGTGACGGATTAAAGCTGTGAACAAATACACGAAGTGGCTGATCGAGCCATTGCTGTTGTCACGACTTCTCTACCACTGAGTGTCGGTGGTGTCGTCGATCCAACCATAACATATGTTACAATGTAACATAAACCCGAGAGAGCTAAGGCCCTTTGGCGTTGCTTAAGCACATCGCCTGCTCGTTCTTGAACCCTTTTAACCATTGGTCTGTTTCTGCTTTTGCATGCATGAGAGAATAGTCTGTGTAGGTTAAATTTTTGTGAAGTCCACAATAAGGCGGTGCACTGGTGAAGAAACTGAGACGGGACAAAACAATATCGACTTGCGTTGACCAGTGATTCCACATGCGCAAGCAATTGTTGTGTAATTAAACCTGTACCGAATGTGCGCTAGTCGACGAGAAATGTGAAATAGCAAATCGATTCTCGGCGATGATCGTGCATTTCGCACGTATGAAAATGTCAAATTGATCGCTTTACTCTGAAATGCTGTATCGATTTCCGTTTTATGGAACTGGTTAAAATGCATTACGTCAGTTGGGTGATATTTTGGTTAGAGTGTCAACCTCGGTGCTGGTAGGTCGATGGTCTATTTCACGATCGGGTCGTACCGAGACCTTATAAACTTAGGCACTTGCAGCAACCCCTGTTTTGCCCTCGGTGTATAGGAATGCTGGAAAGCAGCTTTCCAAATCGATAAGGCCAGTTATGGCTACGACGACGAGGTATGGTGCTTGTCAAGCAGTCCAGTCGACTTGCTGTGCCACCAGAAAAGCATTACTTCTACGACGAAGCGAATGCGGCCAAGACCTGTGGGAACCGTCTTTCTCAACAACGCAAATCATTCTCAGCAACGACTGGATCAGCGTTGCATGTGTTGGGTTCTTGTGCACTGAACCGCCGTGTTATACTTTGAGTGTATCTCATGTATAATACACAATGCATGCGAAAGGCATACTAGGGTGCGAGTGGCAGCAGCATTCGTTGCGTCAAGTTACACACTTCTATATGACAGAGGGTTGGAAGTAAATCGCGTATAATGTTTCGTAGTCTTGTTTTTGTGCAGTTCGTTGAATTTTATTTCATTATGCAGGGTCAGATTAACCTCGATTACGACGGACCTTTTATATACGCTGAGGTGAACGCGACTAAAAAATACTGGAAAGAAATTGGAAGAACAGGTACGTTGGAGTAAACGCTGTGCATTTGACGTGCAGTCCAGACGATTCTCAATCACCTTCCAGCAGCAACGATATCTCTTGCAGTGCCATCCTTTGCACAGCTTTTGATCTGTGCCAGTGTTTCCCCAACAGTTTCGAACACTGCTGTGATAACTGAGTATCGTCTCAGAGCGTTAGTTTGGTTTCAAGACCTGTCGTCTTCCCTGCATATCTCTCCTGTAATCATTGCTTTGCGGTTTTCCGAAGCTTACTTTTGCGGTCTTCAGTGTCTGCTATGAGCACCTCTGTTCTACGTGGGACACCCCGTCCATGCAGTGTAACGGAATCTCAACAGATAACACTAGCTATCTATCAACATGCGAAGGTGCTTATGAGTTTGAAGGGTAACTTGCCTGGTTTGCCTAGCAGAAATCACCAAACTTTTTTCACGACGGACCAGATGAATGATAGAATGATGAGTGCGGGCCGAATAATTACTTCAATACAATGCAAGAATTACAGAAAATACAAAGACAGCAAGCGTTTATTTCTTAAAAAGTTATCAAAGAAACCGAACTTCTTGCTCCGACGACAGTACTAACAGTAATACCTTCATATTTTTTCGCAATTGGCTACCTGTTTTGTCGAAAACTAGGGCATCGCATGACAGCTCGTCTGGTAGCATTATCATCATTTCGTGAAATATTTCAGGGTCTACCAGTTTATTCATGTCGCCATAAGTTCCAAGCTTATTGAACTTTTCTATGGCACAGTGAACTGCACTTCTGCCAAATCGTTAGACTTTTTGCGATCTGCCTTCCTGAGACTGATTCCACACGCAAAGTTAACATCTGTGCACGCTCAGCACCTTATAACGAAGCGTCTTACCCATTTTTGGCTACTTTTTACAATGTTTAAAAAACTTCAACCATGCCTTAATCTGCGCTACAACTAACTGTTAATATAAATCAGTAATTTTGAAAGTATTCGTGATTGAATATGGTATAACATTGTGTTTCTTTGATGAAATGTTGTAATTTGGCCATGTGAATGATGCTTTAGTTTCAACTTTGCTGCAATACGTGGTTGTGATTTGAGCGGTCCTTTACATTTGCAAATGAGTGTATTTTAGCTCGTTTGTGCGCCGGGGCGGATCTGATCCCCCATGAGTCGTAGTTTGTTGACCTCTTAACTAAAGCACGGCGTTCAGTCATTGAAACTCTCTTCCCTCCATTATTGAAACCTATCCTTTGTCGGCGTGATACATGTGTCCATCCGATTTTTTCAAGCGCTCACAAAGGTGTTTGCCAACGTCCCACCAGCGCGTGTATGCTATTATTCCGGTCCTACTGCAAATAACTTCTTGACGTGCATATTGACTGTGCTCTGACCCCCTCGGCAGGATCCAAAATCGAATGGGAGGAGCTCTGGTCGGAAAGCGATAAGGTGGGAATGAACATCAGCACAAAAGCTCTGGGATCTTTCAAAAGAGAAGACATCACGCATCAGTACAAGTACCGAGAAGGTATCCGTTTGCTTGTTGAGATGATGACAGACGCCATCATAACGATTAGTTCATGATGGCGACGTTAATCGCCGCACTTCTCACAGGAATGCGTGTTGCGTATATGTAATACTTGACCAAGCGCAAAGCTGTCGTGGTCAGTTAGCTGTCAAATTGCCATTTGATGATTTCGCCCCAAGCAGCATCATAATTCGTCGCAGGCAGCAGAGAAGAGGAGCTTTCTTTCAAAACTGCGCGAAAATACGTCAAACTGACTCACACTGAGAGGAAGCCGGTCAAGCAGGTGGTCAAGTTCACGCCTGGTGTGCCTGCCTCGGTGGACTTCGGCAAAGACATAAGGTTCAAACTGAAGGTGACTTGTTGGTTTGTGAAGGCTTGCCATGCGTTTTGCACCTGCAATGAAAGTCTTTGCTGTTGCAATGGGCTTCCATCAGGAATATGTGAAAAGTTACGTGCTTTTATTTAACCTTCTGCTTTTACCCGCAATGTGTTGAGACGTGTTTTGTTGATCTTGGGGAAATCGTATCGCGTTCCGGTTCAGTATTTTAAAAATCTCGTGAAAAAATCTGACACCTGCCGATTCTTATTCTGATCTTTTTAAGTCATTAACTTTTCAGCTAGGTTTGTGTGGTTTTAAACAAATTTTCTTATAATTGTTGCTGTTGATTGGTTGGTGTGGTTCTTATATTTTGATTGATTCAAAGGCGATTTTGATTCCAATGGTTAATATTAGAAAATTTGATGAACTGTTTTTAAAGCGATTTGTAGATTGCTTCAGAATTAAACAAACTTAGTTTTCGCGCAGCTGCAAAACTTGACGGAGTCATCGCAATCGGTTTTCATCAGCGTGGTGGCCAAAGCAATTCAGTACAACGGTGCGTGTTGAAATCTAAATGTAACTCGTCGGCAATACTATCGCGCTTAACATAAATACCTGTTGGTCCAGGCTCCGTATTAGCCCAGGTGTTGGACAAGGATTTCCGACAAACAATATCCGGCTCCAGATCGACCGAACTCGAAGTGGTCCTTCCTGTTGCCAGATACTTGAGCTCAGTAAAAGGCAACGACAGCATCAAGTTTTTCATCATCGGAGGAGTGGACGGTTCAGCGCAGTCCTTCGCTTCGCAGAACGTCGTGTGGTTCGAGAGGCCGAACATAAAAGTAGAGGTTGGTGCCGAACGAACGTCGTCTTGCCGTGCATGTTAATTTAAACTGTCGTTAGGACATTATCCTTTTTCAACTGAAGTGGCCGTTGGTAGTACTTACTTAAATGAGCCTTTTTGCGCATTGTAGAATGTTTCTGGCGTTTTGGTAGCGCTAGTTTGGGTGCAAGGTTCCGTTGATATTCACTTCGTGTGTTTAGCTTTTTCGCACTTTGTGGTTTGTTACCTGTTAAACCACAATAGCCATTGTCAACTCAGTGGCTACGTCAGAATACTTTCCAGCCATTTTGCCACTGTTTCTCAACAATTTCGCGAATGTTCTGAGCTGTGTGCGGCCGCCTTGAACACATTGTTCTTCCGTGCTTTGATAGTAATGCGTGCAGTAATGTAAACCCTTATTGTTGATTTCTCGTACGGAACAACCCGTTGTGAGTCAGGAAATATTTCCCGCTTGTTGAAAGCTGGCAAGAGGAAGGGATGGATCAATTGACGGCAGAAACGATTCGTCATTCTGGGCTCTCTGGGTTGCGTGTGGCTGCTTTTGTTGTTGCAGTTAAAAAGTAGCCATCGTTACGTAAAAATGCATTTGTAAGTGAGCACTGCTGACTCACCCTAGACGGCAACACACCTCAGTAGCTGTAACATGCCTACCTACAGCCTGTAGGTATGAATCTACATTAGTAACATGAGCAATGATAAGGAAAAACATCAAGGTTTATGACGTACTCTACCTGGATCAACGGCTGCTTTCGCTATTATGGTGGAATGTCTGATAGGAATCGCCATAAATAGTTTCTTGTGTTTGGTTTTCGCGAAGGCGTTTGTCATTGTTTTCTAGTTAAACATACCACTTTTCCAACTATGTTGTCTTGAAATGAGACAGCAGGGCAATCTTGAGTTTTTTTGTTTACTGATAGCACCCGGTGTTGTGCTTGCCTGTTCCTCAGTTAACAGTCGAACCAGTGACTCTTAACCGGGGAGTGTCAATGAATTTCCAGGGGGGCGTGAGCCCTTACGCGCCTTACAGCATGGAAAGTTTTATCATTATATTTATCAAAAAAATGCACTTGTTTTGACAGCCTATTTAAAGTGAGGGGATCTTGAAACAAAGGACAAAAAAGGGGGAGGCGTGATAGAAAAAAGGGTTACGAACCACTGAGCTAAACTAATTACAACGGAACACACCAATACGTTTCGGACGTTTGATAGGTATTGCAGCCAAACAAGTTGAAACAACACGTAGATTCTGGATCTTATTGTGTGCAAAATTTTACTTCTTCCATTGTTGGTGTTAGTAATTCTCGGGCAAAGCATTGCAGGTTTTCACCAAACATTGTTCTTTTGCGCCAAAGAAAGGCCTTCGTTTTACCCGAGACTGCTTCTGCAGGTTGCTGGCACCGCAAGACTGGGAAAGGCGGTCACTGTCAAAGCGTCATTCAAAAATCCCCTGTCGACGCCTTTGGAAGGAGGTGTTTTCCGGTTCGAAGGTGCTGGACTCCGTGAGTTGGTGGAAAAGAAAGTGGGAAGGGTGAGCGTTTTTGCTGCGGTTGGTTGAGAATGCGCTTCGACAAATGTAGCTACGGATTGTCTTGTATAAAAAACTGCGTTGCGAAAGGCAGTGATTCCCATCAATGTTAGGACAAGTAAGCCTTCGTCAATGGACTAGCACGTAAGCCTTCGTCAATGGACTAGCACTAACGCATGGCATCTTGCTGTAGACGACACGAATGTTGATACTTTTACATCGCATGAATTGTCAAAGTTCGCTTAACTTGTCTGCGCAAAGGTTTGTGGTTATCGTCGGTGGCAGAGCAGTAGAAGGTTCAAAAACCGCCGTCGTGTTTCATCTTAGTGCTTTCTGCACATATTGCAGACATTCCAACTGTCGTGTTTACGCTCTCTAATGCAAACATATCTGCTCAAGACCTGGTGTTCTGTGAAAAAAGGCTTCTCCGGCTTTTCTTGTACGCCGCGCCAGCTTCAGTTTGCGCAGCTGGTTTTTGAATGCCAGCTGTCGTTTGTCAATGCAACAGGAAAGATCGACAGGTCACCGGATTAATCTCATAGCGCGTACCTCTGCGCATGTCTCTGTGCGCGTTGCGTGAAGGGGCCTGGTGGTCGTTCCCAGCCGGGATTGTGAGAAAATCTCTCCCTTCGGATAAAACAGCAGTGCAGAGTTTGGGCGGCTTTATTTTTTGCGTCAAAAATTTCCAACATCATTTTGTTTGTAATTAAATGAGGTCCCGGCCGTAGCTGGAAGGTGCTGTTCCATGCTGTGTTGTGGGACGTTTCGGCATTGGCTTCTGTCAGACATATAGATGCAGACATATATATTTGCTTACCTGTTCTCGTAGAAAAACAAGCTTCCGCTCTACCTGGAATTCCAGCAAAATATAGGATGTTCTCTCCTTTACCACAAACTTTTCTTTAAGTTGCAATTCGAACAAGATGGGCAATATAATTTTCGGGTGTTTTCTTTAGTAAAATAGTGCCCTCGTTCAAGTTATACGAAACCTGACCTTCTTCGCCCTACCCTCAAACACTGCGCACAACTGGAACAAGCATCTGAAGACTGCGCACCTGCATCTAGCATTGGAGCACAGTCAGTAAAACCCCCACGTCCCACGTGGTTACCGATCCATATTTAATGTGGCGTGGAAAATGCTCCAAACTGACCTCGTCTGCAGGTGTAGTTTTCCCGTAATTAGTTGAAAAGAACCTGGAGCGTTAGTATGGGTAAAGAAAAGTGTTTGAATAACATATGTCAATATTTGCTCTGAGCAAAGAAACGTAAACACTGGATTTTCAATAACATTTGATGCGAATGGTTTTTCTAACGAATTTATTGCTTATGTGAAAATTAAATGTAAGCGTAAAAGCTCAAACAAATTATTTTAGACATAGCTGGCACAGAAGTACATTGTTTATTTTGTTCTTCCCTCAGCCCGTTGCACATAGTTCGCAACTACCAGTGACTAGCGAATATGTGCCTAGGCCATCTGTGGTCTGCATCAAATAACGTTGTAGATAGTTCTTACGTATGAAAAGCAGCATTCGTATCTCAAAATAAAAATTCTGTTTACAAACACACAGCAAATATGTCACTAACGGTGCTTTTCACAATCACAACTACTCACGCGGTGATTTTGGTTACTGGTTAAGGGCATTTGCAATTCATAACACGGGTTCTAACACTAAACATTTTTGGGGGCTATTGTCAAATGTTGAAGCATGCAAGTAGCTGAGCCTTGAGCAGGAAATTTGGTGATTGATAAAAAAAAATAATGAATTTTTTTGTTATTTATAGAGTAGTGCCAGTGTCCAAGCACTGTCAAATTTAGTTTCAAGTGTAACAGAAATGCATTTTCTCAAAGAGATTATTTACAGTAGTACGATTCGATCGCACAACCAACCTCATGAAAGCAAAATTTGGTGATAAGCCCCTACTTTTCTCACAAGAAAAACGTTCCACGAGACACTTTGCTGTCTGTTAAGCTTTTGTCCCAATTGAAGTAATAAACGCAATTCGTGTTTTTACATATTGTTCATTTTAGTTTGCACAAAATCTATCCTTCGCCAGAAGAACTAATTTATTTATATTCTTCGCCAGAAGAACTAATTTATCTGCTTGATTTGAAACCTGGTGGCAAACGCTACGAAGTAGCAACATGAGTAACAAAAAGAACAGCAAAAGGTTCCGATCCGGCCCCTGTCAAATTTTGGAATCCATTTCGGCCACGATCAAAATGTCCGCCCATCCCCGGACTATACACACATTGATACTAAACAAAACAACATAAAACTGTCCCAATCCCAACAAAGCTCACGTTTATGACCACCAAAGCATATTCAGACCTACATTATGTGAAACACGTAAATGATCAATAGTTAAAAATCTAACCGCGTACTGCCAACTAGCGTAAATATGTTGTTTCGGTGGAAATTTTGATGCGTAGCATGGTACCAGCGAGCAACCGTCTTTTTCAGTTTCCTTTCTAAATCCAAGTCAACGGTTAGCATTTCCTCATCGGCACCTTGCCATGGTGACTTTAGTTATAATGACCTGGTCTTACTGCAGGTCAAAGGTGAAGAATTGGTGACTGCCGAGGTCAACATTCAGCCACGAAAGATCGGAAAGCGGAAGGTCATCGTTGGATTTTCCTCCAAACAGCTGCAGGGTCTTCGAGGCGTCGCCGAATTCGTTGTGTCTTAGTGGAAGTGATGCACTTATTCACACGAACAGATATATCTGCAGTGATCGAGAACCTTGTTCCAGCAGTCAGTAGTAGTGTCCTTGTTCAGTAGTTCCACTCGTTCTTGTAGTTGTTGCGCACTTATAATCAGCCTGTTTTGATTACTGTTGACAGGATTCGGTTGTGTCGATTTTACGAGATTCAAAACGTTTTTTAGAAATTTTCACTCTTTTTGCTATGACGACGGACAGATGGAGGATCGATATGGCCGAACCACTAGTTTTTTACCTGAACCGATTTTTTATGCATTTGCTTGCTGTAGTAAGACCACGTTACAGGGTGCCAGAAGTCTTGGCAGTGCTTTGGCACGGCCATGAAGAGTGGAAACGTTACGTGCAAGGTCGTGCTTGGGAGCGAAGACCAGCAGTGCTTTGTTATGTCATGTGACAGTACGATTAACAGACTAACAGTACGAAACAGTGCTTGTTCATTGTTATGCGAATGATGCAAGGTAGTGTGGACTCGTTGTTGGTGAAATCAGTCATTGCTTGCGGGCAGGGGTGTTGTGGGGTGGGAACGGCGTTCCCACACTTTTTTGGGTGCGGGAAAGCGTTCCCACGCATGTTTTCGTTCAGTCCCGTCGCCACGGGGGGTTTTGGTGGGCTAGCCCCATAAAACAAAGCTCCAATCCCCCCAAATTGAAATTGGAAACACTAAATTAGCGGAATTTTTGTCAAATTTTAATGTTCAGCCCCTCCTGCGCGAACGTAAAGCCCCCCTATTGACGACTTTCTGGCGACGGTTCTGTTTTCGTTTGTAGTGTAATGAAAGTGAATACGTCAGTGTAAAAACTGATTTAAAAAGGAGTTAGAAGTACTGTTGAAAATGAATAGTTTTCGGCTTGCGTTCCCACACTTCCTTTTTAGCACTACACCCCTGCTTGTGGGTATCCACCTGCAGCACAAACAGAAGAAAGCATTTCGATCATACAAAAACGGAACCTTCGGCGAAGCCTATCAACTAATGAAACGTAATTTAAAACCTGGAGCGACTCTGCATCCAGCAATTTCTCTCTGAAGAGTAGATATTCAGTCGAAGCAGCATGGCGGTTGAAAAATCGCTCAGCAGTCTTTTTGTTGTTGTTCTTCAGTGGTCTTGGTCGCTGTCGTTCCACACTTTACCTCTTGCTTCCTTTTTTTGCTGGCCCTCGCTTCTAAGCGTTTCCCAGTCTGTCCACAGGCGCCACCAAACTATGCCAAGGCCTGCGTGGCCATCAACGCACGGCTGATCTCAACTTCCGTCGCTATAACGTGATATGCAAAGATGTCGAAGTTTCGCGCAGAGCGTAGGGTTCTGATTTCCGTCCATTGAATATTTCAACCATGCCGATTAGTTTCGAGAACATTTGCACCTGCTCGTAGTGCTTTTGCTGCTTTCGGTTTTCAAAATAATGCTTGCGTAGTTGCGATCGAGTGCCAACGTATAATTGTGGACTGTATTAAAGTAGTTGTACGAAAATCTTCGCACGCGTTCACTATGCAGTCCTTCGAATAAGCGTTGCAGGGCAGGAAACCAGTCATAGACCGCCAGTGACGTGTGCAGCACTGCGTCATAACATTGCTTTAAACAATTTGAAGATCGACTCGTTTTCAGATCGCATGACGTAATTTTTATCAGGATGAAGCGATAGATGATGTCGAGTATTTTGTGGGTTGAAGCTGACGCTGATGGAGTTCTGAAATAGTTCGAGCAAATTAGAGAAAGGTTAGACCAACTTCAGGTCTCAATTAGCGCAAAAGGACTACAACACCGGGTCTTAACGCGTGCAACAAATTGAAAAATTGAGGGTCGTGCGGCGAGTTTCAGGCAGGGCTGTGGTGCCGGAGCCCAAGCAATTTTGGATGGCTGGATCCTGAGCCAGAAATTTGGTTTCCGGTTTCACAGATAATTTGTGGTGCAAGCGACTTATAAAATAGCGCAATGCTTTTATTCTGATTTTTTGGACCAAATTGTTCCGGAGCCAAAAAATTTTGATGCCCGGAGCTGGAGCCTGGAATTTGAATACCGGCTCCACAGCCCTGGTTTCAGGGGCTGCAAAGAGTTAACGATTGTCGAACTGATTTGTGCTTTTTCTTATTATCGAAACGCGGTTATTAAAACTGACGGAAAACAAAATATGACTTGGTTGTACACGCTACGTCAAAACCACTACAGTACGAGTTGATTATCAACGGAACGCGTGCAGAAGCAAACGGAGAGGACTGAACACTGCCTTACGTGGCGCAGCCGGATGCAGTTCTTTGTTTCTCACTTCCGCAGTGTTATTACGCAGTAGATTTTGGAACAGGCGTGTCAAACTCATTCACTGTGGGCCAAAATGAAAAAATTGATTCAAGCCGAGGGCCGGACTGGTTCTTGTGTAGCTTTTGTTACATGTCCATATTCTTGCGCTGTATTTTTCTTTGCTGTGTGTTTCGGCGATGTTTCACTCTGCTTTCTTGTGTTGCATTCTTTCATTACCGATGCGCGCAAATGTCGAATGTGGGGCTTGTAGTATTACGGTGGTGCGTGCAACTATACGTGCGTCCCAGTCGTAATAATAGTTAAATATCGTCCCACGGGGCGGAAAGAATTTATTCGCGGTCCTTGAGTTTGACACATATGTTCTAGAATGTCTATAACAGTGGTTCTCAAAGTTTTTTCATCATCCCTCATTACAAACTTAAACACAGTCAATTCCCTCGCCCAAGAAAAATAATGAAAAAGGCAATTGCAAAAATGTCATACTACATAGCTCTCTAGCTCAATGTACTGTCGAGTTATGATGTGTCCAAGTTGGGCAAATCCCGGGACTCAGGGGTTTGTAAAAAATCTAGAACCAAAATACGTACTTTGTTTTTTAATGCAAGTAGCACTAGGTTCTGCAAGGGGTGGGTAATCATGAGGTAGATTTGGACTGACTAACAAACTCATGGACTATTGATATGAACGGTCTCTTTGTATGTTTGAAGCAGATGCGAACCTTGTCTCACTAAAATTAGATCTTGCTAGCCCACCCGAACAAATTCAAACAAACTTAAACGAAATCATGTCAACGTGTAGGCACAGATTAAGTTTGAGCTAGCCGACGTTTAACAAGTGCAGGACGCGACGTAGTCCAACCAAGCTTTACCTGAAGACCTGAAACAGCGAAACCAATTAACGAAACTGTCGCAGTGAGCACAGGCTGCGGTAGTGAACGGAGCATCACAGGACAGTGCCATTTCTGTCTTGCCTATTGATACATTTACTCTTTTCCGTTGTGGTAACCAGGCGAAAAAGTTTAACACAGGCCTGCTCTCCCTGAAATTTTCAAAACGATGTTTAGTTGTTAGGCACAAAACCAGTTACAATAAATTTTCCGCCCCGGTAAAATGTACAAGTTGCAACTATTTTGCCCCCCACCGAAAATATCTGCCTGATATATGTGATACGCGAGAGACTTGTTGGTCTGCGGTCTCTGTAATATAGAATCCTCGTTGAAACAGGTATTGCGTAAGATTGTTTGCTGATAATCAAAGAGGACCCTAACGCAAAAGATTTCTAAAACTAACCAAGCATACCTTTACTTCAATTGATTATCCAAACATGTANCAGAAGATGAAATCTCCCAAGACCTCAAATTGTTATCACATTTTACATAGGCCATACATTTTGCGGTTTAGGAAATGAACTCTGGTAGTTAAAATGATGACAGCACTAAGACTGTATGTTGACAAATGTCGTTTTGAACATGGCAATTGAAGAGCTCTCACAAACGGTTAAATTTCTAAAAATTGATACACATAATCTCTAAGAATAACTTCCTGTTTGAACTTTTAGAATGGTTTGTTTTTCTCTGCTTTATCTTTGCTCACTTAATATTTTAAGATGTCATGAAATAAAGCACTTTGAGATAGATACAGCATACAGTTTTTAAACGCACGCTGAGGGCAACACCTGGGCAAATATCTGCAACGACAAGTCGACAACACAGTAAACAACTCCGCGTTGCACAGGTTAAACAATTTTTGTCGTCGCCACCTTTTATTCAGAAAGCAATATGAACAATGTTAACAGCACAAGTTAGCGAAAAATGCAGGACGTTTCTTGATTTTCAGAAATCCATTTCATACACTTCGTCTGTAGTCATGTCCTCTAACCTGAAGAAAATTACAATGATTAATGTTTGCAAAATGCTTTTAGCTTCAACTGAGAGGCCAACGCTTTAAAAAAAAATTTGAGACTATTTTCATTAGTTGGTATTTCAATTTTCAATAAATGTTTTTCTCCATTATATAAAACACATATGTCCTATGCAAGATGAAACGAATGAGCCAAAACTTAAAAAAATTTTCATGTCTTCTGCATGTTTCCATATCGTTGTTTATCATCTGTTTCAATACAAAGAAGCATTTTCATGTTTGTTCTGTATCAAAAGACGAAAAAACGTTATCGCAAAGGGTTCTGTTATGTGTACAATCTGCTTTCGACAAAAGAGTAGCAAATCCTCTACACAAATTTCGAATTAAAAAAGCACTTCATATCTCTTTCAAAAACTTTTCCCTTTCATATGTTTGCATTTGGCAATCACTGACACGACTGCATTTTCTGAGATCTGGGAGGTCAAACATTGGTTTTGTCACTTTACTGTGTCTGCAACGACAAGCTTTTTTAGGGCATAAGGATGAATGCATTCATGCAAACCATCATTTAATTTGCACAGCTTTAGCAACGTGCTGTCCAGAGTTTCGTGGCCTACAAAAATCAAACAAAAACTTAATACTGACAATTACTGTACATCAATTAATGTTAAACTTGCATTATTTACCAAATGTATATTGTCACTACAAACTGGTTTTGGGGTTCGCTGATATTTTTGCTTTTCTGCAAACGACTCTTCTATTGAACAAGTTTGCCCAACCCTGGTTTATACTATGTGCAAAGCAACATGAGTAAAAAAGAAGCATTGCCGCTAACAAAACGCATTTTTTGCAACTAATGCTCCCTCTGAACGTGCGCAAATGCGAAGTACCATTTGCGCAGTGAAATCTCATCTCCCGCGCTAGCAACATTGGAAAAGCACGAAAACAAGGAGAAACTAATTGAATTAAATGTGTAGTATTTTCGTATTTTCATAAGATTTTACACTTATTCTCAAAATTCACAAAGTTTATAATTCATTTAGAACTCTGTTAACTCAGTCTTAAAAATCCATGCTCACTAAAACAAACATTTGCTCACTGTAAAGTTTTCTTACAAGGAAAACACTGTATGCAACTGTTGCCGTAACATTGAACGTTTTCTTTTTTGGATACGTCCATTTGTGTTACATCGCCAACAACCAGAAAAAGATAAGCGAAATGTCGACTTTGCCCCCCCCTGGAAAAATTTCTGCGGACGCCCATAACCACACAAGTTTTGTGCACATTCCAATATGTTACGTTGTTTTTCATTCTGAAAAATTTTAAGAAATGAATTTTAAATTTATTATACGTTTTCTTTGTTTTCGATCCTCAACTTTTACAATATTTGTAGTACGCTGAAGCTTAAAGTTTATTGAATTTGTACGCGGGTATGAATTATTTTTTGAAAAGTTCTTCTTGTTTTAACTGATCATTAACATTTACGTCTACCATAAACTTTCTACGGTGTAACCACATCGAATTTTTCACAAAGGTACAGTATAATTCCCTCATGGTCTGCGTAGTACAGTAAAGCTCTGGTAGTCAACTAGATAACCAATATAACTGGAATTCTTGCCCAGGCAAGATTATATCTTTAGCATCACCACGAGGTAAAAAAATCATAAGACTGCACTGAATTTATAAGGAAGTGATCATTTGAAAAAGATGTATTTGCTTTGCATGAACACTGTCTATGGAAAGAAATCCTTTCTCAGCAAAGAATCAGACACTTTAAGATCTTACAGAGTATATATTTCGTCTACGATATAGGCATCATCAGCTCTTATTCAAACTGACAGAAAAGAGGTATAGCATGAAGACACCAACTGCATGCGATCTAACAACTTGGTTGGCGCTTACTTCCCTTAATTCTCCCAAGTGTTCATTTTTCAGGGTTGAACAATGGTTTGAATTTACGAACTTCATTACAGAGAAAAAAAATCACAGCAATATGTTGTGCTATACCCAGAAATAAGTTATATACTGTTTTTTTAAATGTTGGGTTTTTACTTTCTGAAACCTGTCGCCAGAAAGTGTAGCGTAGAATTGACTAAATTTTTTTTGAACCAGATTTTCTTGCATTTTGGTCAGTTCAGTTTTTTACTACAGCAGACAAGCTTGTAACAACAGGTTAGCGAACTGCACAGCCATCATCAATACATTAATATTGAACGTATTTACAAGGAATGCAAAGCATGGTTTTAACTCCTGGAAATGGTCAAATCTGGCTTGGAACTTCTCCAGCAGTCTTACAATTTATTTTAGTATTCTTCCACTTTGTGGTCTGCAATTGCCTCTTCGCGAAAAACTCGTTCTCATTCCGACACTGGGAAAATGAAAGAATGCTTTCGATGATATGTGTCTTTAAAATATTTTAATTTTCTTCAGGGAACTTCAGTAGCCTAACTTACGATTTAGGTTCACTGTCGTTGTTATCAAATCGCGCAGACTCCCTGGTGACCCGTGATCCCTCTAAGGTGCGCAACTGCGCAGAACCACCAGAGCATTTGCGCAGTGAAATCTCATTCTTGCGCGCTTGCAACATTCCAAATTTGAAATCGTATATACAATGTTGGCATAGCCCTTTCGAAACGTTTCACTGGTTGTGTGTCTGCATGATTGTGAAGTTGCATGCTCACTGAAACAAACATTTGCTCAGTGTAAAAGTTTCTTACAGGGCCACCCACTGCTGGTGACTAACTTCACGAACTTGTGTAAACACATCGGTAAATGAAACATACGTTAAATAGGAGGCAGCAACTCTCTATCAATCTGAGATATTGCTATTCATCTAGGAGAGCCACACAAAATATGGCGGCGACCCGCAGTTCGCCCACCATTGATATAAACCTACGGCTTACCACTACCACCAGTCACAGTCTCACTGCGTTATCTGCCAAGATGTCGGCGTTCAACAGTTACATGCGGCAAAACGTATACTACCGTAACTTGTAGTGCATCTTCGAAGATTTGTTGCCATGTTATTGTTGCGCAACAAATACCAATAGTAGAACAATGCCCTCGCGAGTTTCGCAACCTGCCTCTGCAGGCAAAGAAGCGGATTTAGTGAACTGCAAGCTCATAACTGCATATTACCAAAACAGTGAACCTGACTCTTGTGCAGTGTGAGTGTCATATCGGAAAATAAACTGTCATTGCAAGAATGAACCCAACTAATCAGAATTAAACTGCTGATTCAACGTTTTCCAGAAATTTTTCCTTCTTAGTCCCAATTTCCAGGGGGGGGGCAAATGCCCATTTTGCCCCCCATGCGGACGCCCATGTGTGTGGTTACTAATATTGTCTCGAAATGTGATTCCTCTTATTTTTAGTTGTGCACCTATATTGGCAATGTTTGTCTGTTACAGTGTTAGATTTTTTGATAACTCCAGGCAAATTTGAACACTCGTTGCATTGTGAACGACATAATAAGCCGACTGATTCCCTTAAAGATATTGCAGGTTTTGATTTTTAGAGGAAGAAAAAATTACTTATAAAGTTTTCAAAATTTTTTTAGATGTTGTTATTTAAATTACTTCATAACTATGTAATTTTTGAAGTATTCTGTTTTTGCAGCATTGCACATATATAATGATACGTCCAAGCAAAACATTACAAAAATTGTAATTCGTGCAATATTTCACATGGTCACTTCAATAACTTTTCAGTAAAACCTTTTACATACGATGCTTGATCGTATAAGTTCGCTGCTTCATTGTCAACAAAAAGTTATACTTACCAATTTACTATCCATACCGGTTGCCACCGTATCTGCCGGATCCATATCGTCCGTAAGAGCCTCTGCTGCCGTAGTAGCCGGAGCCGTACCGATTGTTGCCGTATCCATAACTGCCGCCGTATCCATATCTGCCGCCATATCCATATCTGCCGCTGTATCCATATCTGCCGCCGTATCCATAACTGCCGCTGTATCCATATCTGCCGCCATATCCATATCCTCCATAGCCATATCCACCTCGACTT